>Ga0207849_100069_pt1 | contig 122736 bp, 125 predicted proteins | sample TtaePargueraPR_12_FD_187277 | JGI IMG/M metagenome (GOLD analysis project Ga0207849, IMG submission 187277) | Aerobic enrichment media microbial communities from Bioluminiscent Bay, La Parguera, Puerto Rico - Tt and P2 (4) (SPAdes) | ecosystem: Environmental > Aquatic > Marine > Unclassified ... | reverse complement strand
CCCGCCATTCATCACCACCAGCCGGTCGGCCAGGGTCATGGCTTCGAGCTGGTCATGGGTCACATAGACACTGGTGGTCTTGAGCGAACGCTGCAGACGGCGGATTTCGATGCGCATCTGCCCGCGCAGCTTGGCATCCAGGTTCGACAGCGGTTCATCAAACAGGAACGCCTTGGGCTGGCGCACAATCGCCCGGCCCATGGCCACGCGCTGGCGCTGGCCGCCGGAAAGCTGGCGCGGCTTGCGATCCAGGAATGGCGCGATTTCCAGGATTCGGGCCGCCTCATTGACGCGGCGATCGATTTCGTCACGCGGCGTGCCCCGGTTTTTCAGGCCATATTCCAGGTTCTGACGCACGCTCATATGCGGGTAAAGCGCGTAGTTCTGGAACACCATGGCGATGTCGCGCTCTGCCGGCTCCTTCTTGTTGACCACGTCGTCGCCGATGGAAATCGTGCCATCGGTGATGGTTTCGAGCCCGGCAATCATGCGCAGCAGGGTGGACTTGCCGCAGCCTGACGGCCCGACCAGCACAACCAGTTCGCCATCGGCGATCGAAAGATCCAGCGCATGGATGGCCGTGACATTGCCCTGATAGACCTTGCGAACGCCCTTGAGATCGATACTTGCCATTTTTCTTACTTCTCCGTTTCGACCAGGCCTTTAACGAACAGGCGCTGCATGAAGATGACAATGAGGACCGGCGGCAGCATGGCCATGACCACGGCCGCCATGATGGTGTTCCATTGCGGATCGGCGTCGGCCACGGCGGCCATGCGTTTCACGCCCATCATCAATGTGTAGTATTTCGGGTCGGTGGTCACCAGCAGCGGCCACAGATACTGCATCCATCCATAGATGAAGAGGATGACGCAGAGCGCCGCGATATTGGTGCGCGAGAGCGGCAACAGGATATCGCGGAAGAATTTGATCGGACCGGCCCCGTCGACGCGCGCCGCTTCCATCATTTCATCAGGCACCGTCATGAAGAACTGGCGGAACAGGAACGTTGCCGTCGCCGAGGCGATCAGCGGAATGGTCAGGCCGAGATAGGAATTGAGCATGCCCAGGTTCGCCACCACCGCGAAGGTGGGAATGATACGCACTTCGACGGGCAGCATCAGCGTGATGAATATCAGCCAGAACGCCAGCACTCGTCCGGGAAACCGGAAATAGACAATGGCATAGGCAGAGATGATGGAAATGGCGATCTTGCCCACCGTGATGATGATCGCCATCCAGAGCGAGTTCCAGGCCATCAGCCAGAACGGCGCGACGCCGCGGCGCTCTTCGGTCAGCACCTGCACCACATTGTTCCACAACTCGGCACCGGGCAGCAGCGGCATCATGCCTGACGAAAGCGCCGTGGGACCATGGGTCGAGGCAATGAGCGCGATATAGACCGGGAACACCACGATCACTACGCCGCAGATCAGCACGAAATGGGTGAGGAATGTCAGCCAGGGACGATTTTCGACCATTGACCCGCCCTCCTAATACTGGACCCGGCGTTCCACATAGCGGAACTGGATCACGGTGAGCACGATGACGAAGAGCATGAGAATGACCGACTGGGCCGAGCTGGAGCCCAGGTTCAGGCCCAGATAGCCGTCGGTATAGACCTTGTAGACCAGCGTATTGGTGGCCTGGTTCGGGCCGCCCGCTGTGGTCGCGTCGATCACGCCAAAGGTGTCGAACATGGTGTAGTTGAGATTGACGATCATCAGGAAGAACGTGGTCGGCGAGAGCAGCGGAAACACGATGGTCCAGAAGCGCTTGAATGGCCCTGCCCCGTCGATGGCCGCCGCTTCATTGAGCGATTGCGGCACGGACTGCAGTCCGGCCAGGAAAAACAGGAAGTTATAGGAAATCTGCTTCCAGCTCGCCGCAACGATGATCAGGATCATCGCATGCGTGCCATTGAGCTGGTGGTTCCAGTCCAGCCCGAAGAATTCGAGCATATAGGGCAGGATGCCGGTCGAGGAATTGAAAATGAACCACCACAATATGCCGGCAACCACGGGCGAGACCGCATAGGGCCAGAGCAGCATGGTCGAATAGGCCGTGCCCGCGCGGATCAGCCGGTTCACCGCCACTGCCAGCACCAGCGCCAGGCCCATCGAGATGATCGTGACCGCCAGGGCAAACAGGGCCGTACGGCCAACCGAGGCCAGATAGTCAGGCTCCTGGAACAGGCGCAGGTAATGCAGCAGGCCCACGAAACTGGTCGAAAGCCCGAACGGATCTTCCCGCTCGAAAGACGATTTGACCGCCTGTCCGGCCGGCCAGATGAAAAAGATGATCGTAATGATCAACTGCGGCGCTACCAGGAGATATGGCAGGCCCTGCGAGGGAAAGATTGTGCGTTTGGTATCCATCGACCCGATCCGCGGAAGCGCCGAGAACAGCTACTCCGAAAAAGACGAATGGGCGGGGCAGACAAGCTGCCACCGCCCGGTAGTGTCAGTCCGCCTTACTGATTGGCAGCCTGGAAGTCGCGCAGCATCTGGTTGCCGCGGCTGACCAGATCGTCGAGCGCCTGCTGGGCCGACTTGTCGCCGGTCAGCAGAGCCTGGAATTCCTGGTCGATCACGTCACGGATCTGGACGTAATTGCCGAAACGCAGGCCCTTGGAGTTTTCGGTCGGGGCGTTCAGGGTCATCTGCTTGATGGCCACGTCCGAACCCGGATTGGCTTCGTAATAGCCCTGCTCCTGACCCAGCTCGTAGGCAGCCTGGGTGATTGGCAGATAGCCCGAGAACTGGTGCCAATCAGCCTGAACCTCAGCCGAGGAGAGGTAAGAGAAGAAATCCGCAACGCCCTGATACTGGGCTTCGTCGGCGCCCTGCAGGACCCACAGGGTCGCGCCGCCGATGATCGAGTTCTGCGGCTCGACTTCTTCATAGTGCGGCAGCATGCCGAAGCCGACTTCAAAGCCTTCGGCATTGGCCAGAACGCCGGCACGCGAGGCCGAGGAGTTCATGTAGATGGCGCATTCGCCGGTGTAGAACTTGGACGGAGCATCCGCACCGCCGCCCGGGCCACCATACTGGAAGACGCCTTCATCCTGCCAGTTCTTGAGGTTTTCCCAGTGCTTGGCCTGGAGCGGGCCATTGACGACGAATTCGGTATCCAGACCGCCAAAGCCGTTTTCCAGCGTGCCGATCGGCTGGTTGTGCCAGGCCGAGAAGTTTTCAAGCTGTGCCCAGGAGATCCAGCCGGAGGTGAAACCACAGGTGGCAGCGCCCGATTCCATGATCTGGCGCGAGAAGGCTTCCAGCTCTTCCCAGGTCTTGGGCGGCATTTCAGGATCAAGACCAGCGGCCGCGAACACGTCCTTGTTGTAGTACATGATCGGGGTGGAGGAGTTGAACGGCATCGAAAGCATATTGCCCTCGGTGTCGGTGTAGTAGCCCACAACGGTCGGCAGGAATGCGCTCGGGTCAAAATCGGCGCCCATGTCGGCCATGAGCTGATAAACGGGGTAGACGGCGCCCTTGGCGGCCATCATGGTGCCGGTGCCGACTTCGAACACCTGCACGATTTCGGGCTGCTCGCCAGCGCGGAAGGCGGCAATGGCAGCGGTCATGGTTTCGGCATAGGAGCCCTTATAGACCGGGGTCACGACATAGTCGGACTGGCTGGCATTGTAGCCGGCCACGATTTCTTCGAGCTTTTCGCCCAGCTCGCCACCCATGGCGTGCCACCAGGTCACTTCGGTTTGCGCAAAAGCCACGGAGGTGGAAAGCATCAGCGAAAGGGCAGCAAGGCCCACGCGGTTCAGAGTCTTCATGGTTGTCTCCCAATGGGCCGGTGCGACCGCATCGGGCCGCCCGGCTCCAGCCAGACCTGTATTGTGTGTGTGAGCACCGGCCCGAATGTTCGAAACAATACGAAACAAACCGAAAGGCCCGGCGCACAGGCCGTCCGCCCTCGGGCATCGACCTGCCCGTCCCCTCTATTGAGCTTGCTTGACGTTCACTTGAAGCTTTGATGACGCTTGGATGACGGTTCACATTGATGGGCAAAAAGTTCGTTTGAACGCACAATCGCCCTCTCGCGCTCAGAACTTTTTCATCTCGTCACCGTGTCGAAACATCCGGCGTCCTATCGTCGTCCTTAGAGCAACGCGCGAAATGCTGGACGCTGGCTCTTGGCGGGACGTTGCGACGACAAGACTTGGGGCCGACGATCCGGTCAAATCGGACCACATATGGGCTCCGGAATGGACAAGACGCAAAAGGAACTATCGCACCATGCGAAAAACGACCACGACGCTGAGCTGTGCCTGCGGCCAGTTCCACCTTGAAGTGACTGGAGACCCGTTCATCACCACCGAGTGCCACTGCACCTCCTGCCGCAGCGCTGCGCAACGCCTGTCGGTCTTGCCCCCGGCATTTCCCATCGCCGGTGATAATGGTGGCGTCCCTTATGTCCTCTACCGCAAGGATCGCGTGCGCTTTCCAGACGGCACGGCCAAACTCGCCGAATTTCGCCTCAGCGACGAAGCACCAACGCGCCGTGTCCTGACCACTTGCTGCAACACGCCGGTCTTTACCGAGTTTGAGGCCGCCCATTGGTTCAGCCTATTTGCCGGTCTCTGGCCTGAGGGCCAGCGTCCTGCCACCCGGATACGCACCCAGACCGGCGATGTTCCAGACGGCGTGACGCTCGACGATTCCCTGCCCGCCGGAACCATGACAACCGCCGGCTTTTACGCAAGGCTGCTCGGCGAATGGATCGCCATGGGCTTCAAATCCCCCAGGATCACCATCGAGGAGAAGATCAATGCCTGACGCCGGCGACAAGATCACCATCGGCAATGTGAACCACCCCGACCACAGCGAACGGGTGGACCGCGCCAAATATATGGCCATGCACGACGCGCTGATGACCATCCTGCCCACCGAACCGCCGGGCTTGACCGTCGCCGAGGCCAAGGAAGCACTGCTGCCGCACCTCTCCCCGGATCTCTTCCCGGGCGGCGACAAGGCCGGCTGGTGGCTCAAGGCAGTTCACCTGGACCTGGAATCAAAAAAGGTCATCGCCCGCGCCAAAGGCAGCCCGGTGCGCCTGCATAAGCTCTGAGAGGGACGAGAAACGCTTAGGGCCACTTCATCGTTCTCAAAAACGATGAAGTGGCCCTAAGGGACTGGTGCGGTCGAGAAGACTCGAACTTCCACGCCTTGCGGCACAGCGACCTCAACGCTGCGCGTCTACCAATTCCGCCACGACCGCACAGTGTGGTAGAAGCTTTGGCGCCTGCGGCCCCGAAGCGAGTGGGGGTGTAGCAAAGCTGTTGCATTCCCACAAGCGGATAATCGGAGATTTTCGCGTCCCTGTGCAAAGAGCCTCAAGGCCCTATTCCGATGCGCAGGCCTTAGCCGAAGCGCAGCACCTTCTCGGTGACAAACACCCGCAGGTGCCCCTCTTCCACATTCACCTCGCCCTTGGCCACCAGCGTGCTGTTGGCATAGATGCGCAAGGGATCGTGCTCTGTGGCGTCCAGTTCGATCACCGCCCCACGGCCCATGCGCAGCATATGGTGAATCGGCATGGTGGTCGCGCCCAGCTCGACCGTGATATCGACTTCAATATTGTCCAGGGTGTTCATAGATAAGGTGCAGTCCCGGGTCCGACGCCGCAGCGCCAAGGATTCGTTTGCCCATGAGGGTCAGCCAGAGCTGGTTATGGAAGTCTTAACAAACGTAAATGAAACGTGCCAAATCGGCGCGAAACTGCACCGCGACGACGCAAGGCCGGTCGAATGGCGCATCTTCGAGCGCCCGCTGGACTATGAGGCAGCCCTCACCATGATGGATGAGAGGGTGGCCGCCATCGCCGCCGGCGCGGCGCCCGAGGCCGTATGGTTGCTTGAGCATCCCCCGCTCTATACCGCGGGCACCTCGGCCCGCCCTGAAGATCTGCTCAATCCGCGCTTTCCGGTCTATCCGGCCGGCCGCGGCGGGCAATTCACCTATCACGGCCCAGGCCAGCGCGTGGCCTATGTCATGCTGGACCTGACCAAACGCGGCCGCGACATCCGCTGCCTTGTGCAGGGTCTTGAGCAATGGGTCATCGACACGCTGGCCGCGCACAATATCTCCGGCGAGCGTCGCGAGGGTCGCGTCGGCGTCTGGGTACCGCGCCCGGAAAAAGGTCTCGCCCGCGAGGACAAGATCGCGGCCATTGGTGTGCGGGTGCGCAAATGGGTCACCTTTCACGGCATTTCGCTCAATGTCGCGCCCGACCTCTCCCATTATGACGGCATCGTGCCCTGCGGCATCACCGATCAAGGCGTGACCTCATTTGAGGATCTGGGCGCTCTGGTCTCGATGGCCGAGGTCGATTCGGTGCTGCGCGGCCGCTTTGAATCGATTTTTGGCCCCACCAGCCTTGCCATAGCGGCACCATCCGACCAACTTGCGCAATAGACGAGGGATTCTAGGAGCCTGCCATGACTTTGGATGACTTGAAGCGCCTGCTGACGCGCCAGACCCTGTTCCGGCTCGATGCAATCCTCTCACCCCGCCTGGTACCGATCTTCTATGCCCTGGGCCTGGCCGCCATCCTGCTCTGGGCCATCAGCCATTTCTTCTTTCGCTTCGGCACCAGTTTTGGCGACGGCCTTTGGGGCCTGCTTGAGATTGCCGTGTTCGGCCTGCTCTCGCTGGTCGGCCTGCGCATTGGCTGCGAGGCGCTGCTGGTCTGGTTCAAGAGCCAGGAGGCCACCGGCGACACGGTGCAGCGCTCGCGCTTCTCCGCATCCCTGCTCGACGAGGTGCGCGACGCCATCCGCGATCTGGCAGAGGAAGGTGATGAACGCGACTTTGCCGAGGCTGATGAATACATCGCCCCGGCCACCGAGCCGCTGCCCCAGGTCAAGCCTGCCGAAGAAGCGCCCCGCGAACCGGCGACCAAGCCCGGCGAGACCCACAAGCCCCGCCGCACCGCCAAGCGCACGCCGCCCAAATCGGTCACCTGAACGCAAAAAGGCCGCTCATTCGAGCGGCCTTCGAAGGTCAGAGCATGGACGACCGAAGGGCCCTTACTTCCCGTTCACGGCCCAGCGGCCCGGACCGGCGAACACCAGGAACAGGAACACGAAGCAGAACAGAATGGCCGCGTCGCCACCATTATTGGTGGGAAAGAAGTTGGCCGGTGCATGCGCCATCCAATAGGCAAAGGCCATGGTGCCCGAGGCGATGAAGGCAGCCGGACGGGTAAACAGGCCGATACCGATCAGAACGCCGGTGATGATTTCGATCACGCCGGCAAACCAGAAGATCGAGAACATGGGCGGCGCAAACTCGGCGGCCGGAAAGCCCATCAGTTTCTGCGTGCCGTGAGCGAGGAAGAGCAGTGCGGCGACGATGCGCAGCACGGACAGCGCCTGGGGCGTATAGGCAGAGAGACGGTCGGTCATGAAACATTCCTTGAAGCTGCGCCGAGCCGGCGCGAAAAACGGATAAGACGCCTAACCCATGGGCGGATCAGGCAAAACCCGGCAATCAGCGCACGCGCTGTTCACTCTTCACAAACAGTCACGTTCACGTGTTCGTCATTTTCTGCAGGGCAGCTTACCGGTCTTTGCGGGACGGTCACATTGCGTAACCGTCAAACATTCTGTATGACGCGCCATCCTATCCAGCACCGGACAATGTGACGCGCATGACTCAGGCGCCCAAAATCGGGCTCGTCAGCCTCGGCTGCCCCAAGGCTCTCGTCGACAGCGAGCGTATTATGACCACCCTGCGGGCGCAGGGTTATTCGTTCAGCCGCGACTATGCCGGGGCCGACGTCGTTCTGGTCAATACCTGCGGCTTCCTCGACAGTGCCAAGCAGGAAAGCCTTGAAGCCATTGGCGAAGCGCTCAATGAAAACGGTCGCGTCATCGTTACCGGTTGCCTGGGCGTCGAGGAAAACCTGATCCGCGAGACCCATCCCAGCGTCCTCGCCATCACCGGCCCGCACCAGTACGAAAGCGTCGTCAACGCGGTGCATGACCATGTGCCGCCCGTGCCCAACAAATTCGTCGACCTGGTGCCGGAAAGCGGCCTCAAGCTGACGCCGCGCCACTATGCCTATCTCAAGATTTCCGAAGGCTGCAACAATCGCTGCTCCTTCTGCATCATTCCGCAGATCCGCGGCGATCTGGCCTCGCGTCCCGCCGCCGGTATTCTGTCAGAAGCCGAAGGCCTGATCCGCTCCGGCGTCAAGGAATTGCTGGTCATCTCGCAGGATACCAGCGCCTATGGCCTGGACATCAAATATGCCGCGAGCAAATATCGCGGCCGTGAGGTCAAGGCAAAGTTCTACGACCTGGCCAAGGAGCTGGGTGAACTCGGTGCCTGGGTGCGCCTGCACTATGTTTATCCCTACCCCCATGTCGACCAGATCATGGAACTGATGGCCGAAGGCCTCGTCCTGCCCTATCTCGACATTCCCTTCCAGCACGCTTCTCCCAAGGTGCTCAAGGCCATGCGCCGCCCGGCGCATCAGGAAAAGACGCTCAACCGCATCCTCGACTGGAAGCGCCAGGTTCCCGACCTCACCGTGCGCTCCAATTTCATCGTCGGCTTCCCCGGCGAGACCGAGGAAGATTTCGAAATGATGCTCGACTTCATCGAGGAAGCCGAGATAGACCGCGCCGGCTGCTTCAAATATGAGCCCGTCACCGGCGCCACCGCCAATGAGATCGAAGGCGTGGTGCCCGACGAGGTCATGGAAGAGCGCTTCGCCCAGTTGATGGAAGTGGCGCAGAACGTTTCCTTCGGCCAGCTCCAGAAAAAAGTTGGCCGTACCATCGACGTCATCGTCGACGATGTCCGCCCCGAGCAGAACCGGGTCATCGCCCGCTCCAAATGGGACGCCCCGGAAATCGACGGCCAGGTCATCGTCGACCAGGCAGACGGCATCAAGATCGGCGACATCGTCCAGGTCACCGTCACCGACAATGACGAATACGACCTGTTCGCGGTACCGGCGAAGGGCTGAGCTTCACCACGGCAGGACGCCCTCGTGGTTCGAGGCTTCGCGCCTCAACATGAGGGCTACCGAGATACCGCGCTCGCGTCAGCCCTCATACTGAGGCGCCGCGAAGCGGCCTCGAAGGGCGAGGGCGTCCATCGCCCTACCGCGCAAACGCATCGTACGGGTTGTCATGCGTCAGCCGCGTGATGGTCGCTTCGCTCACACCCGCCGCGCGCAGCTTGGGCAGGAAATGCTCGACCAGATGCGTATAGGGCCTGGGGGTACCGCCACCGGGCTTGGCCGGATCGTACCAACCCAGATCATGGCTGAGCAGCAACTGCCCCTCCAGCCCCGCCTCCAGCGCTTTCAGCACCAGCGCCAGCACCGCCTCATCCGGATCGCGTCCGACATGGTCATATTCGATCCAGGCTCCGCGCGCCGCCACCGCGCGATTGAGCTCGAAATCCGGCTCGGCCTGGGTATGGATCGACAGGAAGCGGTTGGCTGATCCACGCTCCGCCTCGATGATGTCGAGCTGATCCATTACCACCCGGCCCTTGATCGTATGCGAGCCGATCAGCGCCCCGGTCTGCGCCGAAGCCCGTGCTGCCGCGCGCAGAATCTTGGTTTCCATGGGGGTGATTCCGTCATCGCCCGCGCTCACCTTGATCCATGCGGCCACAACCCCCGTGTCGTCGACGCCGGTGGTCAGATGCCCTACCATCCAGGCCTCGAGCTCCGCTTCGCTTGCCGCAGCGACCCAATCGGGAATCCATGGCTCGCGATAATTGCCGGTCGGCACGGCGATGGGAAATCCGGTGGCCTGCGACACGGCCAGGTCCAGATCCACGCGCAACCCCACCCCGCCGGTGGAACATTCGATCAGCGCCGTCACGCCCTGCGCCTTGACCGCCTCGATCTGCGGCGCCATAAGCGCCACCACGTCCTTGGCGTCAGCCTTGGCATAGCCTGGCTGATCGGGCGTCCGCAAATCCACAAAAACATGTTCATGCGGCAGAATCAGCCCGAGTTGCTCGCGCTTCAGCGGCCCAAGCGTCGTATGCAATGTCGTCATCAAGCCCTCCCGGAGTGGCAAGTTTTTCATACCCCCCTCGCGGCGGCAACCGGCCCTGGTCTATAAAGCCCCCTGCGCGCGACTTTCATACCGCCTCCTGCGTTATGACCGTTCGGAACCGGAGTGGCCCATGACAATCCCGCAGATGCTCGCATTTCTGATCATTGCGGGCATGATGGTCGCCTTCATCATGGGCCGTTGGCGCTACGATCTGGTGGCCGTCTGCGCACTGCTGGTCGGTCTGCTGGTTGGCATCGTGCCGTTTGAACGCGCCTTTGTCGGCTTTTCCAACGATATCGTCATCATTGTGGGCAGCGCCCTGGTCGTCAGTGCCGCCGTGGCGCGCTCCGGCATCATGGAAATCCTGATCCGGCGCTATATCCCGCGCATGAGCAGCCCCCGGGTGCAATTGATCGTGCTGGTGACCATTGTCACCGTGCTCTCTGCCTTTGTTAAGAATATCGGCGCCCTGGCCATCATGATGCCGATCGCCTTCCAGATGGCGCGACGCTCCAGCGTCTCCCCCTCCATGTTCCTCATGCCCATGGCCTTCGGCTCGCTTCTGGGCGGATTGATGACCCAGATCGGCACCTCGCCCAACATCATCGTCTCCGGTGTCCGCCAGGAACTGACCGGCACCGCCTTCACCATGTTCGATTTCACTCCCGTCGGCGCCATTCTGGCCGCGGTCGGCATCGTCTTTCTGGCTTTCTTCTACTGGCTTTTGCCAGAGCGCCGCCGCGAAGACAGCGGCATGGACAAGGCCATCGAGATCAAGAACTACACCACCGAGGCCCATGTGCTGCCCGAGAGCTCGGCCATCGGCAAGACCGTGGGCGATCTGCAATCGGCCGCCGACGGCGCCGCCATGGTCACCGGGATCGTCAGCGCCTCGGGCCGCCGCCGCACGCCTTTGCCCGATGCAACCCTCAAGGCCGGTGACATCCTGCTCATCGAGGGTGACCCCGAAGCCCTCGACAAGATGGTCAGCCAGACCGGCCTCTCTTTTGCCGAGCGGCGCGGGGCGGCTTCCCGCGACAGTGGCAATATCGGGGTCATCGAGGCCATTATCGGCGAAAGTTCGGGGCTGATTGGCGCCAGCGCACAGGAATTGACGCTGTTCGACCGCACGGGCCTCAACCTGATAGCCATCTCCCGCCGCGATCAGCGCTTCACCAAACGCCTGGGCGAAATCCGCTTCCAGAATGGCGATGTGATCCTGATCCAGGGCCACCTCAAGCGCATTCCCGAATTGCTGCGCGAATGGGATATCCTGCCCCTGATCGAACGCGGCCTCAAACTGGGCAGCGTCCGCAATGGCCTGCTACCCCTGTCCATCCTGCTGGTCGCCATGGCCGCTACCGCCCTCGGCCTGGTGCCGGTTGCGCCCGGGTTTTTCGCGGCCGCTGCCTTGATGATCCTGACCGGTGCCCTGCCCCTGCGCGATGTCTATAACCAGATCGACGGGCCCATCCTGGTCATGCTGGCCTGCCTGATCCCTGTGTCCGAGAGCCTGCAATTGACTGGCGGCACCGACCTCGTCGCCGCCCTGCTCACCACCACCGCCGCTACCCTGCCCGGCTGGGGCGCCCTGGCGCTGATCATGGTCGCCGCCATGGCCGTCACACCCTTCCTCAACAATGCCGCCACCGTTCTGGTCATGGCCCCTATCGCGGCCGCCTTCGCCACCGGTCTCGGCTACAGCCCCGAAGCTTTCCTGATGGCCGTTGCCATTGGGGCCGGCTGTGACTTCCTCACCCCCATCGGCCACCAATGCAATACCCTGGTCATGGCACCCGGCGGCTATCGCTTCGGCGACTACTGGCGCCTCGGCCTGCCGCTATCCTTCCTGGTGGTCCTGGTGGGAGTCCCGGCGCTGATGGTGGTGTGGCCGTTTTAGGGGGGCACGGGAGCGGGAAGCGGACGCCACCAGACCTGGCAGGCGCCCGTGTCTTGTTCCCGAACTGGCGAGTGAACTACGCGGCGCCCTGCCGATCCAGCCAATCGAGCACAGCCTGGTTGGTTTCTTCCGGCATTTCTTGCTGAATCCAGTGACCACAATCGAAACTGAGCACCTCAACATTGGGCACAAATTTCTTGAGGTTCGGAGCTTTTGCGACCGCGTCGCGATCGCCATAGATCATGAGCGTCGGCTGGTGGATGATCGGATCCACATCCGCCAACAGTTGCCAGTTGCGGTCCAGGTTCCGGTACCAGTTGATGCTGCCGGTGAAGCCTGACGTCTCAAAGGCCGAGACAAAGACCGCCAGCTCATTCTCGCTCATCACCGGCTCGCCCAACGGCATCTCCGCCCGCGCCAAATTGATCATCACCATGCCCGGCTCCGGCTCTGCAGGCGGCACATTTTTCCTGTAGAGGTTTCCGAGAAACCGGGAGGTGTTCTCCTCCAACACAGCGTCCGCCACGCCTGGCTGCCGATTGAAGTGGACGAAATAGAAGTCGCCGCCCAAAATGGCCTCCATGAAGGTGATCCAGGGCTGTTCCCCGCGCTCCTGGTACGGCAGGCTCAGATTGATCACCCTGTTGACCCGGCCCGGATGTAACAGGGTCAGCCCCCAGACCACCATTGCCCCCCAGTCATGGCCCATGAAAGTGGCATCGCCATAGCCATAGTGATCCAGCAGCGCGACGAGATCCCCCGCGAGATGTTCGATGTCATAGGCCGTGACGTCTTCCGGGCGCGATGAATTGCCATAGCCACGCTGGTTCGGAACAATGACGTGATAACCCGCTGCAACAAGCGCGGGTACCTGGTGCCGCCAGGAATAGGCATGCTCCGGCCAGCCGTGACAGAGCACAATCGGTTTCCCCCTGTTTTCCCGGCCTGCCTCGAAGACCTCGAGTTGCACCCCGTTGACCCGGACCATCTTGGGCTCGGGAAAGTTGATCGAATTGGACATTGCTTGTTCGCCTTTCTGACAGCTACGAGCGCTGCCTAACCGCGAATGGTGCCAAATTTTGACACCTTTAACGGCCAGCATCTCAGGATGAATGCTCGCCTCAGACAAGACGCCATTGTGCGCAGCCTTCGCCGAACCGGCACGTCGACGCTCGCTGACTTGGCGGAGGCGGTTGGCGCGTCCAGGCGCACGGTCTTGCGGGATATCAGCGCGCTCCGCGATGCCGGCTTTGTCATCCATTCCGAACCCGGTCGCGGCGGCGGTCTGCAACTCGATCCGCAGTCGGTTCAGACCACAGCACGGCTTTCGGTGGCCGAAGTCTTTGCGCTGCTCATCAGCGTTGCATCCATGCGCGCCGCAGGAAACCTGCCTTTTTCAGCGATCGCCGATACCGGCCTTGCCAAGATCGAGCGCGCCCTGCCGGCTGACAAACTGCGCGATCTGCGCCGGTTTCTGGAGTGTCTGTATGTCGGGCAGCTTTCGCCGCAGGTCGATATCTCGGATATGGGCACAATGGACCCCGCCCTGCTCTCCGCTTTCGAATCGGCTTTCCTGCAAAGGCGGCACCTGCATTTCCGGTACCGAGACTCCAAAGGGGCGGTCACCAGCCGTGCCGTCGAGCCGCAGGCCATGCTGATCCTGCCGCCTCTCTGGTATCTGGTCGGCTGGGATCCATCGCGCCAGGCCTTCCGACATTTCCGCATGGACCGGATCAGCGCACCGCAAATCGACGAGAGCACGACGTTTCAGCGACGCCATGTGCCATTCGAGGATCACGTCCGCCCTGTGCGTGACCTATCGCGCTAGGCGGACACCATCGGCTAAAGGCCCGGCGGGGACGTCTCCTTCGACCGGACCCTCTGGCCTCCAACCGAACGCTTCTTGCCTTTTCCGCCCACTGTGCCACCCTCCTCACATACGCAGACTCACTGCGAGGAGGAAGCAAATGGGTTTTGACGGCGTGGGTTGGCTTGCAGCCATCATCATTGGTGGCATCGCCGGATAGCTGGCCAGCAAGTTCATGAAAACCGGCGGCGGCGTTCTGATGAACGTCATTCTCGGCATTGTCGGCGCCATTCTGGCCAGCCTGGTCTTTGGCCTGCTCGGCATCTCCTTTGGTGGTTGGATCGGCTATCTCATTGCCGGGTTCATCGGCGCCTGCATCATCATCATGATAGGGCGCGCCGTCGCCAAGTAAGCACCGATGCCGGCCCCATCCGGGCCGGCACTTTCCCCCGGGAACGAAATGTCACTGAATGCCGGGCTCGCGCAATGTCTTTGCCGGCGATCCGCATGACCGTAAATTACTCATCCGACGCAAGCATTTAGCGCTTTACGACGCATTCAAGGCCATCGCATCAACATCGGCAACTCGACTGAACCGATGGATATTGAGTCCGATGACCAAGCTTTTCCTCTCTGCCGCCGCGGCCCTGGCCCTTGTCGCCACACCGGCCCTGGCCCAGCCCACCGACTTGCTCAACGCCTCCTACGACATCGCCCGCGAGATTTTTGAAGAAGAGAACGCCGCCTTCATTCCGGCCTATGAAGCTGCCAATGGCGTGACCGTCACCGTCAACCAGTCCCATGCCGGCACCTCGACCCAGGCCCGCGCCATTCTCGAAGGTCTGCCCGCCGATGTGGTAACCTTCAATCAGGTCACCGATATCGAAAAGCTCGTCGAAGGCGGCTTTGTTTCCGAGGACTGGCAGAGCGAGTTCCCCAACAGCGCCTCGCCCTTCTATTCGCTGCCCGCCTTTCTCGTGCGCGCCGGAAACCCCAAGAATATCACGGACTGGAGCGACCTGGCCCGCGACGACGTCTCGGTGATCTTCCCCAATCCCAAGACTTCAGGCAATGCGCGCTACACCTATCTGGCCGCCCGCGCCTGGGCGAATGAGGAATTCAGCGGCGATCAGGCCCAGGTGACCGATTACCTCACCAAGGTCTTTCTCAACGTCCCCGTCTTCGAGACCGGCGGCCGCGGTGCCACCACCGCCTTCACTGAACGCCAGCTTGGCGATGTCTTGATCACCTTCGAGGCCGAAGTTTTGAGCGCGGTGAACCTGCTTGGCGCCGACAAGTACGAGGCCGTAGTGCCTTCGGTCAGCCTGCTGGCCGAGTTCCCCGTCGCCATCGTTGACAAGGTGGTGGACAATCGCGGCAGCCGCGACCTGGCCCAGGCCTATCTCGATTTCCTCTATTCCGAGGAAGGCCAGCGCATCGCCGCCGGTCGCAACCACCGCGTCAACAACGAAGCCGTCGCCGCCGATTTCGCCGACCGTTTCCCCGATGTGCGCCTGGTCAATGTCGACGACGAATTCGGCGGCTGGGCCAAGGTCTCCGAAGAACACTTTGCCGAAGGCGGCCTGCTCGACCAGGTCTTCGTGAACCAGTGACACTGGCCTAGATCAGACCTCTGGCGACGCGGCATGACCGCGTCGCCTGCCGTTTGGGGGATCGCACATGGCACGCAAGCACAGCAAACACCTGCTGCCCGGTTTCGGGCTGACCATGGGCGTCTCGCTCTTCTACATCACGCTCATCATCCTGCTGCCCATCGCTGCCATGCTGCTCAAAGTCGCGGGTATGGGCCTGCCCGAATTCTGGCGCATCATCTCCTCCCGCCGCGCCATTGCCGCCTATCAGATCACCTTTTCCTCGGCCTTCTATGCCACGCTGATCAATGGCACGGTCGGCCTGCTGCTCGCCTGGGTGCTGACCCGCTATCGCTTTCCTGGCCGCCGCATTCTCGACGCCCTGGTCGACCTGCCCTTTGCCCTGCCGACCGCGGTGGCAGGCCTGGTGCTCGTGACCCTGTTCGCCGAGACGGGCTGGTACGGCCAATTGCTCGAGCCCAACGGGCTCAAGGTGAACTACACCCAGTTGGGCATCGTGCTGGCCATGGCCTTCACCTCAATCCCTTTCGTCGTCCGCTCGGTTCAGCCCGTGCTCGAAGAAGTCGACCAAAGCCTTGAATCGGCTGCAGAGACGCTGGGTGCCAATCGCTGGCAGGTCTTCACCCGGATTGTCTGGCCCACCATCATGCCCGCCTTTATCGGCGGCTGTGTGCTCTCCTTTGCCCGTTCGCTGGGCGAGTTCGGCGCTGTCGTCTTCATTGCGGGCAATATCCCCGGCGTCACCGAGATCGTCTCCCTGCTCATCTATATCCGGCTGGATGAATACAATTACGAGGCCGCCGCCGCCCTGGCCTTCGTCCTCCTCCTCGTCGCCTTCCTCACCCTGGTTGCCACCAACGCCCTCTCGGCCTGGCAGACCCGCTATGTGGACCGGAGCGCATGACCATGGCCAAGCGCTCCCCGGCAGAAATCGCCCTGATCACCCTCGCCATTATCCTGGCGATCTTCGTGCTGGTGGTTCCTCTGGCCCTGATCTTCGCCTTCGCGCTGCGCGAGGGCCTTGGCGTTTATGTCGCCAATATCCTTGAGCCCAACACGCTCCACGCTATCTGGCTAACAGTACTCACCGCCCTCATCGTTGTGCCGGTCAATATCGTGGTGGGTGCAGCCCTGGCCTGGCTGGTCACCCGGTTCCGCTTTCGCGGCCGGCAATTGCTCATTTCCATTATCGAACTGCCCGCCTCGATGAGCCCGATCGTCGCCGGTGTAGTCTATCTGTTCCTCTATGGCGGCCAGGGCCTGCTCGGACCCTTGCTCCAGGCTAATAGTCTGCAGGTGATGTTCACCCCCCTGGCCATCGTGCTGGTCAGCCTGTTCGTGACGGCCCCCTTTGCCGCCCGGGAGCTCATTCCGCTGATGAGCCAGCAGGGCACCGAGGACGAGGAAGCCGCCCTCTCGCTCGGTGCCAATGGCTGGCAGATGTTCTGGTTCGTTACCCTGCCCAATATCTCTTGGGCCATGGTCTATGGCGCCGTGCTGACCAATGCCCGGGTCATGGGCGAGTTTGGCGCCGTCTCGGTGGTCTCGGGTGCCATTCGTGGCCAGACCAACACCCTGCCCTTGCAGATCAACCTTCTATTCAACGACTTCAACGTTACCGGCGCCTTCGCCGCTGCCTCGACCCTGACACTTATCGCTGTGGTGACATTGGTTGTGAAATCGGCGCTGGAGGCCCGGCGTCACGGATGAGGCGTTCGGCACAGGCATTTGTGTCTATCCCCCATGCCGAGACCTCGACTATCCTGTGATTGCGGGATTGGCCAAGCGTGTACCTGATCTTCAGGAAACATGGTGTTCCCGTCTATCCAGTTTCTACCCCGGCCTGTCGTGGAATCGGTTAGAGGCTACATAGATCCGAGGCCAGCTCATGCACACGACCCACACCATCTCCCTCCGCAATCGTCCGCCGCTGGTCCTCGGCCAACGTGCCCTTGTCATGGGCATTCTCAACGTCACGCCAGACAGCTTCTCCGATGGCGGCCAGCATGACCATGTCGACACAGCCATTGCCCATGCCCGTCAAATGCTGGCCGAGGGCGCCGACATCCTCGATATCGGCGGGGAAAGCACCCGCCCCGGCGCGGAACCAGTGGGTGTGCAGGAGGAACTCGACCGGGTTCTGCCTGTCATCGACGCCATCCGCGCTGCCGGCATTGCCACACCGATTTCCATCGACACCATGAAGCCACTCGTCGCCCATCAGGCGCTTGAGGCAGGCGCCGACATGATCAACGACGTCGATGGCCTGTTGGGCGCCCCGGAAATGGCCGAGATTGCGGCCGTCTTCGATGCCCCGGTCATCGCCATGCATTGGGATCGCGACTGGACGGCCGAAACCGATCCCATTCCCGCCATGTCCGGCCGCTTCCAGAACACGCTGGCCGCCGCCGCCCGGGCCGGCATCGAAGCGTCTCGCATCATCCTTGATCCTGGCTTCGGCTTCACCAAGACCTTGACTCAGAACTACAGCATCCTGCGCCAAATCACTGATCTGACTCAGGCGTTCCCGAGCAACGCCATGCTGATCGGCACCTCGCGCAAATCGATGATCGGCAAATTGCTCGACAACCAGCCATTCGAACGGCTCGCAGGAACCCTGGCCACTACCGTTCAGGGCTATGAGCGCGGCGGACACATATTCCGCGTCCATGATGTCGCGCCCAATCGCGACGCCCTTCGCGTGGCTGAAGCGACGTTGTACGGTCCGCCGCAGAACTGAGGCCCAATTGATGACCACACCCTTTTCCGGCGACCGCATTATCCTCAATGATCTGGGATTTTACGGCTATCATGGCCTGTTCAATGAAGAAGCAAAGCTGGGGCAACGCTTCTTCATTGATCTGCAATGTGGGGTCGACCTTGCCGCCCCCGGCAACACCGACGAGATCGGCCACACAGTGTCCTATGCCGACATCTACGATGTGGTGAAGACAACGTTCGAGACGAAACGCACCAAGCTCATCGAGGCCCTGGCCCAGAATATCTGCACCTCCCTGTTCGAGGCATTCAGCGATATCGACTGGGTAATTGTGCGGGTGCGGAAGCCCGAGGCACCGATCGCCATGGTGCGAGGCGAAGCGGCGATAGAGCTGCACCGCGTAAGGCCGGTCTGATGCCGACGGCCTGGCTCTCTTTAGGCGCGAATATCGGTGACCCTGCCGCGCAACTGGCTGATGCCATAACCCGGCTCAACGCACATCAGGCAATCAGCGTGGTCGTACAGTCGACAGTTATCCGCACCGAGGCCTGGGGCAAGACCGACCAGCCCGATTTCGCCAATATGGCCGCAACGGTCGAAACCGATCTGTTACCCGTCGACTTGCTGCATGCCTGCCTCGACATCGAGCGCGACATGGGCCGGGTGCGCCACGAAGTGTGGGGCCCGCGCCTCATCGATATCGACATTATCGCCTATGAGCGGGTCGAGATGGACTCGACCAAGCTCATCCTGCCCCACCGTTTCGCCCACGAACGCGATTTTGTTCTGGATCCCTTGCGCGAAATATCACCGGAAACGGCCGACTGGATTGTCCGGCGCCAAGTCTAACGCAGCGCGTCGACAACCCGAACGGCAATATCGAACTCGACCCGTCTCTTGGCACGGCGCTCCATGGCCTCTTCGTCCTCGCCCCAAAGCCGGATCTGGTGGTCTTCGTCCACATGTGCGGCAAACCAGACCGCGTCGGCATCCATCAGCTCGTGCAGCAAGGCCAGAGCCAGCAAGCCCGAGCCGATAATCCCGGTGATCGACACCAGCGCTGTCAGGCTGAGCAAGCCCTGCCCCTCGAGCGCGGCATCCAGCTTTTCAAGCGTGGCCGCCGGCTGGGGCTGGTGAATAATGCCGATGGTCGGCTGAAAGGCGACGTCGAACTTGCGCGCCAGCTTTACCAGGGCGCCGTCCCACACCCGCTCCTGCTCGGCCACCAGTTCCTGGGGGGAATCGGCGCGGTACAGCAGCAGGTCATTGGCTGCGAACTTGCCGACTTCAGCGCGAAAGGCCGGGATCATGTCCTCGCCGCTCTCGACCGCCGAGTTGATCAGCCGCGTCATGGGCATGGTGGCCGGGTCGATGAACTCGCCCTGTGCTGCCCATTCTTCCGCCTTGTGTTGAGCCAGATCGAGGACCGGCAAGACGATTGGGATCTTCTTGCCCGGCGTTCGAACGGGGCGACCGTCAAGCGTGACCGCATAGCCCTCTTCGCTACGCGCGACATCGACGGACTTGTAGAACCGCTTGGGCAGTTCCACCCTGTTCAGGTGCTGCGCGCGCCCATAGCCGGCATCCTGGTGCCGGAGCGCCTCTTCAAGCTGGTCTCGCATTTCAGTTCTCCAGAATGCTGTCTATGGCCGCCGGAAGGTCCTCATAGCCTTCGATCAGCATATCGGCCCCCGCGCCGCGCAGTTCAACTGCGTCATGGTATCCCCAGGTGACCCCTATGGTCCTGGTGCCGGCGGCCTTGCCCATTTCCATGTCGAATGTCGTGTCGCCGATGATGACGGTGCGGTGCTTCTCCGCACCGGTCGCGGCCATAGCCTGCAGCATCATGCCCGGATGAGGCTTGGACGGATTACTGTCCGGGGTCTGCAACGTCACGAAGTGGTGAGCGATGTTATGCAGTTGTGTCAGCCGATGAACCCCGTTCAGGCCCTTGCCGGTTGCAATCCCCATAACCACCTCGGATTGCGCGGAAAGGTGCTCAAGGGCTTCGCGTGCGCCGGGGAACAGGCCTTCGCGCCCCTCGGCGGCCACCAGCGATCCGCGATAATGTGCGCGGTACCGTTCGGACAGCCGCTCGGCGAGGTCGTAATCGTCCCGGCCGAGCAATTGCAGCATTGCCTTGGGCAGGGACAGTCCAATGATCCTGCGCACCGCACCTGGCCCAGGGACATCCAGGCCCGCCTCTGCAAAGGTTGTCGCCATGTGCTCCGCAATCAGCGCCTGGGTATCGATCAGCGTGCCGTCCATGTCGAACATGACAAGTTTCACGCCCCGGACTCCGGATCGGTATTTTGTGCATCATAGCGATCCGGATCGAACCCGAGCGCTTCAAAGCTCTGCCGCATATGCGGCGGCAGCGGCGCGGAGATATCGATCTTCTTGCCGTTGCGCAGTGGCAGCGCGATGCGCCGGGCGTGCAGGTGCAACCCCTCCCCCAGACCCGGCGCTGCCTGCCAGTTCTCGATGTTGAAATAGCGCGGATCGTCGATGATCGGCGTACCGAGCTGGGCCATGTGCACGCGCAACTGGTGGGTCCGGCCGGTCACCGGCTTCAGCGTCACCCAGGCGAAGCGCCGGCTCGCGGTATCAGTGGTGGAATAATAGCTCGACGAATGCACGGCACCAGGCGCGCCATTGCGCACCACAACCATCTGCTCCCCGTCGGTCGTGGCCTGCTTGGCCAGAAAGCAGGAAATCTCGCCCTGCCGTGGCGACGGATTGCCCGCAACGATTGCCCAATAGATCTTGCGCGCAGAACGCGACCGGAACACGGACCCGAAATGCTTGGCCGCGGCTGCTGTCTTGGCAACAACAAGGCAGCCGGAGGTGTCCCGGTCCAGCCGATGCACGAGGCGCGGGGCCTCGCCGGCCTTGTTGGGCAGGTTTTTCAGCAGTCCGTCCATATGCCGGACGGTGCCGCTGCCCCCCTGCACGGCAAGGCCATGGGGCTTGTTGAAGACATACAGATCGTCATCCTCATAGAGGATCAGGTCTTTGAGGAACCTGACATCTTCGAGGTTCGGCTTGAATGCGCGGACGGTATCCGGATCGTCAATCGGCGGAATGCGGACAATCTGCCCCTCGGCCAGACGCGTACTGGTCTGCACCCGCCCCTTGTCGACACGCACCTCGCCATTGCGAATGAGCTTCTGCAGTCTTGCAAAACCAAGCTGCGGAAAATGCCGGGCAAACCAGCGATCAAGCCGCATCCCGTCATCGTCCACCGTTACATCGCGATGTTGTACGCCACTCATGCTGCGCCGCCTCTTGTTACCAGCAGCCCGAGATATAGCCCGGCGAGGCAAACCACAACCGACAAGGCGATATAGACCATGGCCTGCGTCAATGCCCCGCGCTCGATCAGGGTTATGGTGTCGAGCGAGAAGGATGAGAATGTAGTGAAGCCGCCAAGAATGCCGATGGCAATGAACAGCCTGATCTCATTGGACATTTGCGGTGTCGTGCGCGCCAGGATTCCAATCAGCAGACCCATCACCGTCGAGCCGATCACGTTGACGGCCAGTGTCCCGAGCGGAAAGCTCATGGGCCAGAGCCGCCCCACGGCCACCGACACACCATAGCGCGCCATGGCCCCAAGGGCACCGCCGGCACCGACGAGAAGAACAGCCTGCATCCCCTAGTCCTCGCTATCAGCGCTGTTTTTTGTCACGCGGAGCCGGGCGAAATAGTCCATCCGCTTGCGCAGATCACGCTCGAACCCGCGCTCGACAGGATGATAGAAATCCTGCCGTCCGATCTTCTCCGGGAAATACTCCTGTCCCGAAAAGGCCTCTGGCGTGTCGTGATCATAGATGTAACCATCGCCATAGCCCTGCCCCTTCATCATCTTGGTGGGGGCATTGAGAATGACTTTGGGCGGCATGGGCGATCCGGTGGCCTTAGCAACGGACACGGCCGCCTTGTATGCGGTATAGACCGCGTTCGATTTGGGCGCGAGGGCCAGATAGACCACCACCTGCGCCAGCGACAGCTCGCCTTCAGGCGAGCCAAGCATCTGATAGGCGTCGCGGGCGGCTACTGCCAGGGTCAGCGCCTGTGGGTCGGCCAGCCCGATATCTTCCGACGCCATTCGGATCAGGCGGCGCGCCAGGAACAGCGGATCTTCCCCCGCATCGAGCATGCGGGCGAAGTAATAAAGCGCCGCGTCCGGGTCGGAGCCGCGAATGGTTTTGTGCAGGGCCGAAATCAGGTTGTAGTGGCCGTCCTGCGCCTTGTCGTAAATCGGCGCCCGGCGTTGCACCACTGAAAGCAGGCTGGTCGGATCGAGCACCTCTTGCGGGCCCGCGGAAGCCAGGATCTCTTCGACCATGCCAAGCAGCGCGCGGCCATCCCCATCGGCCAGTCCCAGCAGGGTGTCGCGGGCTTCATCCGTTAGGGGAAGAGCCGCGCCCAAGAGACTCTCGGCCCGCTGCAAAAGGCTTTCCAGATCATCCGCGCCGAGCGATTCAAATCGCAGCACCTGGCTGCGCGACAACAGCGCAGCATTGAGCTCGAAGGACGGATTTTCCGTCGTCGCCCCCACCAGCACCACGGTGCCGTCTTCCATCACCGGCAGGAAACTGTCCTGCTGGGCGCGGTTGAAGCGGTGGATTTCATCCACGAACAGCAAGGTCCGGTGACCGGACATGCGCTCAAAGCGCGCTTTTTCAAAAACCTTCTTGAGGTCCGCAACGCCGGAAAAGATCGCCGAAATCTGCTCGAAGCGATAGCCGATCTGGTCGGCCAGCAGACGCGCCACCGTGGTCTTGCCTGTGCCCGGCGGTCCCCACAGGATCAGCGAGCCCAGCCGGCCCGAAGCGAGCATGCGCCGTAGCGTGCCCCCCTCACCCAGAAGGTGGGTTTGCCCGATCACCTCATCGAGGCTGAGCGGCCGCAATTGGTCGGCCAGCGGGCGGGCCTTGTCGGTTTCTGATGGATCGGCGGCGAAAAGGTCGGACATGCCCCTTCCCTAGCAGACCAGAATGCGTCGTGCATCAACCAGAAACAATCGCCCGGGTTACCCGACCATCACGCTGCAGGATGATCTGCCAGGTGCGCACCCGCTGGCTGGCGATCTGTTCGAAGGTAGCCGCATCGACCACCTCGATATCGTTGAGTGCGAGAATGACATCATCGACCTGCAATCCCATCGCCTCAGCCGGAGATCCGGGCTCGACCGCGGTCACCAGCACGCCCTTGGCGTCGTATGGCAACCCTTGCTGCTCGGCCAGGGCGGGATCGAGCTGTCGCACGCTCACCCCTGAAAATCGCGAGCTGGCGGAGATAGTGGCCAGGGCAGTGCCGTCAGGCTGCGGCGCCGCTTCTACCAGGAACGACACGGTCTCGGTTGAACCCCCACGCAACCGCTCCAACTGGGCCTCCGCCCCCAGGGACCGCGTTGCAAGGCGGAAATTGAAGGCGCTGGGATCATCGACACGCTGGCCATCAATGGAGAGGATCACGTCTCCGGACACGAAGCCGGCCCGTTCCGCCGGTCCTCCCGGGGCGACCTCTGTAATCATCGCCCCATGTGGCGCCGCCATGCCCAGGCTTGCTGCGATGTCGGAACTGACCGGCTGCATCTTGGCGCCGAACCAGGGGCGCACGATCTCCCCGCCATTGACGCCCGCCTCGGCCACCAGGCGCGCCATGTTCGCAGGGATGGCAAAACCGATCCCGACCGACCCGCCGGTCTGGGAATAGATGGCGGTGTTGATGCCCACCAATTGCCCGTTCAGATCGACAAGCGCGCCACCGGAATTACCCGGATTGATCGCGGCGTCAGTCTGGATGAAAAACTCATAATCACTTGCCTCGACGCCTGTGCGCGCCAGGGCGGAGACAATTCCGCTCGTGACTGTCTGGCCTACCCCGAACGGATTGCCGATTGCCAGCACCAGATCGCCCACGAGCAAGTCATCGCTGTTGGCAAAGCTGACGGCCGGAAAATCCACGCCGCCATTGTCGCGGACGCGCAGCACAGCGAGATCCGTCTGCTCGTCTTCGATCACAACATCCACGTCGAACTCGCGGCCATCACTGAGCGCGATGCGCACATCGGTCGCACCTTCAATCACATGCCGATTGGTCAGGATAACGCCACTGCTCTCAACGATGACGCCCGAGCCCAGCGACCGGGATTCGCGTGGCCGGCTTTGCAAGTAGCGCTCGCCGAAGAAACGGGAAAAGAAGGGGTCATTGGCAAAGGGTGAAACCGCCCGTTGCTCGATACGCGTCGCATAGACATTGACCACCGAGGGCGACACCGCCTGCACCACGGGCGCAAAACTGAGCTTTATTTGTGCATCGCTTTGCGGAATGGCACGTTGCGTTTCAGAGGAGTTGGTCTGCGCCGTTTGGGCCAGGCTTGGTTGCATGCCGTTCCAGGGCGTCAGGGCGAGGGTACCCGCGCCCGCCAGGGCAACAAGGGCTATGCAGGAAAACACCAGCGAACGCAAAGACATGGCCAATCCTTCGGAATCAGTTTGTGAGCCGAACCACAGGCTGTGGACAGCGCGACCAGAACACCCCGAATCTGTCACGAAAATGACGCCTCAACATTGTTGGCTTGCAGTCCAAATAAACATTTGCGCCCAGGGGCACATGGCCCTATACGCAGCGCTCAATTTTCCCCTGACCTCCAGCCCCGAAAGGCCTGTTGTCCAATGACTGACGAGCCGAAGACCATTCATGCCAACACCTCGGCATTGATTGCTGCTGAAGCCCCCGACTTCCCCTCCTTCCTGTTTTCGGAGCGCGAGTTTCGCAGGGCCATCGGGGTGTTCCAGAAGGGGTTCGACGGGCTGCTGACCTACGCCGTCAAATGTAATCCCAGCCCGCATGTCATCGCCCAGCTCCATGCCGAGGGCCTCAAGGCCTTCGACGTCGCCTCCAACACCGAAATGGAACTGGTGCGCGACTACGCTCCCGGCGCGGTGATGCACTACAACAACCCGATCAAGAACAAGCGTGAAATCGAACGCGCCTATGACGAGTTCGGGGTGCGCAGCTTTACCATCGACCACCCCCAGCAGCTCGACCAGCTTGCCTCCATCGTCTCGCCCAGCCGGGACGTCGAGGTAACGACCCGCTTCAAGGCCGGCAAGGCGCTCAAATCCTACGATTTCGGCATCAAGTTCGGCGTTATGGAACAGTCTGCCGCCGAAATCGTGACCGCAGTCGAGAAGATGGGCTATACGCCCAGCCTCTGCTTCCATGTCGGTAGCCAGTGCGAAGACGCCTATGCCTATGAGCGCCATATCGCCGCGGCGGCACGCATTGTCGAGGAGGCCCGGATCGATCTCAAGCGCCTCAATATCGGTGGCGGCTATCCCGCTCCCTACCCGACCAGCGAAGCGCCGCCAATGGACTATTATTTCGAGACCATTGCCGAGGCCGTGGCCGAGCACTTCCCCAACAAGGCCCCCGAGCTCATCATCGAGCCAGGCCGGGCCCTTGTGACCTCTTCTACCTCGCTCCTGCTGCGTGTGAAGCATCAGCGCGGTGGGCAGGCCGTCTATGTCAATGACGGGGCCTATGGTGCGCTGATGGAAGTCAAGTTCATGCACTTCACCCCGCCGGTGCGCGTCTGGCGCGGCCCGCGCCTGCATGACAACAATGGCGAGTTCTCCGAATTCACCATGTGGGGCCCGACCTGCGACAGCTATGATGTGCTGCCCCAGGTTTTCACCCTGCCCAGCGATATCGACGAGGATGACTGGATCGAGTTCGGCCTGATGGGCGCCTACACCCAGGCCTCGCTGACCCCGTTCAACGGTTTCGATCGCCGCGACCAGTTCTGGGTCGACAGCATTTACACCGGCAAGGACATGGCGCCGGCCGAGTAGCCAAGTTGTGACCTATTTTCGTCGCCCCGGCGCGCTGGGGCGGCATTTTTGTCTCTGGGGGCAGCTATGTATGAATTCATGCCGATCAAGGATCTTGGTCGCCGCATTATCATCATGGGGCCGACCAATGCCGGAAAGTCGACGCTGGCAGTCGCCCTTGGCGACAAGCTCGGTGTCCCGGCCTTGCATCTCGACCTGTTCCGCCACTTCCCCAACACCGATTGGGAACAACGGCCTGACGACGAGTTCGCGGCACTGCACGATACTGCTATCACCGGGCCGGAATGGGTCATGGACGGCAATTACACGAAACTGTTGCCGCAGCGTCTCGCGCGGGCCACCAGCATTATCGTGGTCGATGACCATCTCTGGCGCCGCTACTGGCGCTATTTTCGGCGCACATTGGGGCAGACCCCGCGTGCTGGAGCGCTTGACGGCGGCAAGGACTCGATCAAGTGGGACATGATCCACTGGCTCTGGCACACGCGCAATGCCGCCCGAGTGAGCCAGCAGCGGGCAACACAGTCCGGTTTGCCCCATATCCTCCTCCGGGATCAGGCCGAACTGCAGGCCCTCTACAAGGCCTGGGACCTCACACTGACTTCGTTTTGAGCAGCCCCAACCGGATCGCGCTGTCCGCCGCGCTCAGAATGGCCTCCTCATTGGATCGGTAGGGCCGCCCAAGCAGCGCCTCACCCTTGCTGCCATCGAAATGCTTCTGGTTGCCGACATCGTTGATGATCTGGCGCACCGGTCCCCCAAATGCTGCCATGATGCGGATGAACCAGTCCGGCACCACCTTGATGGTTATCTTGCGCTCCGGATAAGCGCGTCGAAGCACGTCCGCAACTTGCTCAAACGTCATGAACGGTCCCGTGCAGAGATAACGCTGGCCGATGCTCTCGGGCTTATCGAGGGCCGCCACATGCATGGCGGCGACATCGCGCACATCGCTGATGGCAAAACCGATCCGCGCCATGGCCGGTGTGCTGCCGTCAAGCAGGCCCGTCACCAGGCCCAGCGAGATTGACGTGTCCTTGTCCGTCGCCGGCCCCAATATGGCGCCGGGATGGATCGTGGTCAGCTCCATGCCATTGGTCCCCGCAAAGGCCCAGGCCGCCCGCTCCGCCAGCGTCTTGCCGATGCAATAGGCCCAGGAGCGCCTCATGGTCTCAATGCTGGTAAAATCCGCCTCCGTGTAGCGCCGCACACCCCGCTCATGCCCCAGACCATAGCCGACCGTGGCAATGGACGAGGTCATGATGACCCGCTTGATCCCGGCAGCATGAGCATGTTGCAACACCCGCTCCGTGCCCTCCACCGCAGGCCGCACGACAAGGCTGGCATCCCTGGGCTCGCCGGCCACGATGGCCGCCGCGACATGCATCACCGCATCGACGCTCGCCATGGCCTCAGACCAACCAGCATCCGCGAGGAGATCGGCCTGCACGAGCTCGAGACCCGCTTCCCGCCCCGGCGCAAGAACGCGAACCGCCTCCCAGATACCAGGCACCTTGCCCTGCCCCCGCACCGTCCCCCGCACGCGGCGTCCGGCGGCCAATAGCTGCCCAATCAGATGCTTGGCGACAAAACCGGAGGCCCCGGTAACTAGGATGGTCTTCATGGTTCGCTCCCCCAAACGAAAAAGGCGGCCCGGGATATCCCGGACCGCCTCAAATCACTGTCTTGCCGACAAGACTTACGCCGCTTCGGCTTCGTCGTCCTGCGTAAAGACCGGACCGGAATCCTGGCCCTTGGCATCAACGTCGCGATCGACGAACTCGATCACGGCCAGCGGGGCATTGTCGCCATAGCGGAAGCCGGCCTTGAGAATGCGCAGGTAGCCGCCCTGACGTTCGGCATAACGCGGGCCGAGCACGGCAAAGAGCTTGGCGACCATGGCTTCGTCGCGGATCTGGGCGATGGCCTGGCGGCGGGCATGCAAATCGCCGCGCTTGCCCAAAGTGATGAGCTTCTCGACGATCGGACGCAAATCCTTCGCCTTTGGCAGGGTGGTGACAATCTGTTCGTGCTTGATCAGCGCAGCCGACATGTTCGCAAACATCGCCTTGCGGTGCGATGCGGTACGGCTGAACTTGCGGCCTCGGGAAGCGTGGCGCATGGGTTATCTCCTAAAGTCTGGTCAGCGCCGGATCAGTAATGATCTTCGTAGCGCTTGGCGAGGTCATCGATATTCTCGGGCGGCCAGTTGTTGACGTCCATTCCGAGATGAAGCCCCATCTGTGCCAGGACTTCCTTGATTTCATTGAGCGACTTGCGGCCAAAGTTCGGCGTCCGCAGCATCTCGGCTTCCGTCTTCTGGATCAGGTCGCCGATATAGACAATGTTGTCGTTCTTCAGGCAATTGGCCGAGCGGACCGACAGCTCCAGCTCGTCGACCTTCTTGAGCAGCGCCGGGTTGAAGGCGAGTTCCGGGACAGCATCCTGGGCCTTTTCCTTGGTGGGCTCTTCGAAATTGACGAAGACCGAAAGCTGATCCTGCAGGATACGGGCAGCATAGGCCACCGCGTCTTCTGGCGAAATCGCGCCATTGGTCTCGACCGAAAGGGTCAGCTTGTCCTTGTCCAGGCTTTCGCCGGCACGGGTCGCATCAACCTTGTAACTCACGCGGCGAACCGGCGAGAACAGCGCATCAACCGGAATATAGCCGATCGGTGCGTCCTCGGGACGGTTCTTGTCGGCGGGGACGTAGCCCTTGCCGGTGTCCACGGTGAACTCGATATTGATCTCGGCACCGTCGTCGAGGTGGCAGATGACCAGCTCGGGGTTCAGCACTTCAATGTCGCCGGTTACCTTGATGTCGCCAGCAGTGACGGCACCGGGGCCCTGCTTGGAGAGGGTCAGGCGCTTTGGGCCTTCGCCACCCATCTTCAGGGCGATTTCCTTGACGTTGAGAACGAGATCGGTGATGTCCTCGCGCACGCCGGGCAGCGAGGAGAATTCGTGCAGAATGCCGTCAATCTGGATAGCGGTCACTGCCGCGCCCTGAAGCGACGACAGCAGCACGCGACGCAGGGCATTGCCCAGGGTAAGCCCGTAGCCGCGCTCAAGCGGCTCGGCAACCACCGAGGCCACGCGCGCGTTGTCGCTGCCCGAAACAATGTCCAGCTTGGTCGGCTTGATCAGTTCCTGCCAGTTCCTCTGGATCGTCACGGTAATGTCCTTTCAATTTAGCGGCCATTTCGGCCGCTCCGCCGCATACACAATAGAACTCCCGGCCCATTCAATCGGCCGGGAGACTTCCAATCGTCCTGTTAGACGCGGCGCCGCTTGCGTGGACGGCAGCCATTGTGCGGAATCGACGTGACGTCGCGGATCGAAGTGACATTGAAGCCAGCGGCCTGCAGAGCACGCAGTGCCGATTCACGGCCCGAACCCGGACCGCGCACTTCGACCTCAAGGGTCTTCATGCCGTGTTCCTGGGCCTTCTTGGCCGCATCTTCAGCAGCAACCTGAGCAGCATAAGGGGTCGATTTGCGCGAACCCTTGAAGCCCATCACGCCCGAGGACGACCACGAAATCGTGTTGCCCTGCATGTCAGCGATGGTGATCATCGTGTTGTTGAAGGAGGCGTTCACGTGAGCGACGCCCGAAGTGATATTCTTGCGCTCCTTGCGACGGACGCGCGCGACTTCAGTCTTAGCCATTACTATCCTCTAGGATATCGGCGCTGCCGTAATTCCAGCAGCTCCACCACGGAAGAAGCGGTCCAAGTCTGCCCGGCAAGTTCTGGCGAACTCCGGAAAGGCTTGACCCGCCGCTCCCAATTCAAAAGACCACCCCGCAAGCGCGGGGCGGCAATTACTTCTTCTTGCCGGCGATCGGCTTGGCCGGACCCTTGCGGGTACGAGCGTTGGTATGCGTGCGCTGACCACGGACCGGCAGGCCACGACGGTGGCGCAGGCCACGGTAGTTACCCAGATCCATCAGGCGCTTGATGTTCATTGCAACATTGCGGCGCAGGTCACCTTCCACGACATAGTCGCGGTCGATGGCTTCACGGATCTGAATCACTTCAGCGTCGGTCAGCTCGTTGACGCGGCGCTCCGCCGGAATGCCGGCACCCTCAGTAATGTCCTTGGCGAACTTTTCGCCGATCCCGTGAATATACTGTAGCGCGATAACCACGCGCTTATTCGTCGGAATGTTGACGCCAGCAATACGAGCCACGTCTGCTCTCCTTCATTCACACGCGCCATCCCGGCGGGTGCCTTTAAACAACAAGGGACCGGATTTCGACCCCCAACTAAGGGAGAACCGAATCCAGCCCAATGATCCATGAGACTGGTGCGGTTCTTTAAGGATAAGACCGGGCAGAGTCAACTGCCCTACCCGGCCTATTGTTCACTTGCCCAGGGCACTCTTGATGGCCGCTGTGACCTCTTCGACGGGAGCCATCCCGTCGACGGGCTTCAGCAGGCCCTTGCCGGCATAGTATTCCACCAGCGGCGCAGTCTGTTCCGAATAGACACCGAGGCGCTTGCGCAGCACTTCCTCATTGTCATCGGCACGGGCGCCGCCCGATTCCTTGGCGCGATTGATGACGCGCTTCACCAGCTCGTCAGCTTCCGCCTTGATCTCGATGACGGCATCAAGCGCGATTCCCTTGTCCGCAAGCATCTGATCAAGTGCCTCGGCCTGCGCAATCGTGCGCGGGAAGCCATCCAGGATAAATCCGGGCTTGCAGTCTTCCGCGTCCAGGCGTTCCGAAACTATGCCATTGACGATGGTATCGGAAACCAGGTCGCCCCGATCCACGATCGCCTTGGCTTCCAGGCCCAAGGGAGTCTTGGCAGCAATGGCGGCGCGCAGGATGTCGCCGGTTGAAAGCTGGGGGATGCCGTAGGCCTCCACCAGAATCTTGGCCTGTGTGCCCTTCCCCGCCCCCGGGGGTCCCAACAGGATCAACCTCATCGACGCTTGCCTCCTCCAAGACGGGATTTCTTCAGCAGCCCTTCATATTGCTGGGCCACCAGATGGCTCTGGATCTGCGTGATCGTGTCCAGCGTGACCGTTACCATGATCAGCAGCGACGTACCGCCGATGAACTGGCTCACCGCAAGCTGGCTGAACAGCACTTCCGGGATCAACGCCACGACCGTCAGATAGATCGCGCCGACCACCGTGATGCGGGTCAGCACATAATCGATGTGCTGCGCCGTCCGCTCGCCCGGGCGAATGCCCGGAATGAACCCGCCGGAGCGCTTGAGATTGTCGGCGGTCTCGGTCGGGTTGAACACGATTGCCGTATAGAAGAAGGCGAAGAAAATGATGAAGAACGCGAACAGCGCCAGATAGAGGGGCTGACCGCGACCCAGCAAGGCCGTCACCGTCGTGAGCCAGGCCGGCGCATTGCCCTGGGCTGCAAACGAGGCGATGGTCGCCGGCAGCAGCAGCAGGGAAGAACCGAAAATCACCGGAATAACGCCGGACGTGTTCAGCTTGAGCGGCAGGTGCGAGGTATCGCCCTGGAACATCTTGTTGCCGACCTGGCGCTTTGGATACTGAATCAGCAGCCGACGCTGAGCACGCTCAAAGAAGATGATGACTGCAATCACCACCAGGGCCAGTACCAGCATGCCAAGCCCGGCGAGCGCAGGAATAGCCCCCGTCCGCGCAAGCTCCAGCGTCTGTGCGACGGTCGCAGGCAAGTTCGCCACGATACCGGCAAAGATGATCAGCGAAATGCCGTTGCCTACACCGCGCGCGGTGATCTGCTCGCCCAACCACATCAGGAACATGGTGCCACCCACCAGGGTAATCACCGTGGAAATGCGGAAGAACCAGCCCGGATTGAGCACAACGCCCTGGCTGCCCTCAAGGCCAACGGCAATGCCATAGGCCTGCACGGCACAGAACAGCACCGCCAAATAGCGGGTGTACTGGTTCATCTTGCGCCGCCCAGCCTCACCCTCCTTCTTGAGAGCTTCAAGACGCGGGGACGCGGTAGACACCACCTGCACCACAATCGATGCAGTAATGTAAGGAATAAGGTTCAGGGCGAAAATTGCCATGCGCTCGACAGCGCCACCGGCAAACATGTTGAACATGCCGATGATGCCCTGCTGCGACTGTTCGAATGTCGCGCGGAACGCATCAGGGTCAATTCCCGGAACAGGAATGAAAGTGCCCAGACGATAAACAAGCAGCGCTCCAAGTGTAAACAGGATGCGCTGCTGAAGGGCTTTCGCCTTGGAAAAGGTCGAGAAACTGAGATTACGTGCGAGCTGTTCGGCTGCGGACGCCATATAATTCGCTCCTACGGCTTGGATGCCAGGTGCGCTCGGAGCGCTGGAGACGCATATATGGGATATGTGCCGGCCAGACGCAACAAACCATAAGAACGCACCCGGCGTCATGCCGGGTGCGCCCTGCCAAGTGAATTACTCGGCGCGCGGGGCCTTCTTCCAGGTCTCCTTGACCGGGATAAGGTCGAGCTTGCCGCCAGCCGCTTCAATGGCCGCAGCAGCACCCTTGGTGGCATAATCAACCTTGAAAGTGACCTTCTTGGCCGAGAACCCTTCCGAACCGATCAGGCGCACGCCGTCCTTGGGACGACGGATAACGCCAGCGGCGATCAGGGCAGCAGCATCCACGACAGCCTTGGCATCGAGCTTGCCGCTGTCGATATAGGCCTGGATCCGGTCGATGCGGACTTCATTGAAGTCGCTCGGGTTCCAGGCGTTGAAGCCACGCTTTGGCATACGCATGTGAAGGGGCATCTGGCCGCCTTCAAATCCGTTGATGGCGACACCGGAGCGAGAGGTCTGGCCCTTCACACCGCGGCCACCGGTCTTGCCGACGCCCGAACCGATACCACGGCCCACGCGAACGCGGGTCTTGTTGGCACCAGGATTATCGCGAAGTTCGTTCAAACGAGTCATTGATCCGACCTTCCTTTACTCGCCGACGACGCGGACGAGATGCGGGATCTTGTTGATCATGCCGCGCACTTCGGGCGTATCAACCAGCTCACGCTGTTTGTTCATCTTGTTCAGCCCGAGACCGATCAGGGTCGCGCGCTGGCTCTTTTCACGGCGGATCGGCGAGCCGACCTGCTGGACAACGATGGTCTTGTCTTTTGCCATTGTACTTCTCCAGAGCCCCTATCAGGCTTCGACTGCAGCTTCGCCGCGGCGAGCCTGGAGTTCGGAAACCTTGATGCCGCGACGCGAGGCCACCGAACGGGGGCTGTCAACGCGCTTGAGCGCATCGAACGTGGCACGGATCATGTTGTAGGGGTTCGCAGTGCCCTGCGACTTGGCGACGATGTCGTTGATACCCAGCGTCTCGAAGACGGCGCGCATCGGACCACCGGCGATGATACCGGTACCCGGAACGGCAGCACGCAGGATGACCTTGCCGGCGCCGTGGCGACCGGTGACATCATGGTGCAGCGTACGGGCATCGCGCAGCGGAACACGGATCATCTGGCGCTTGGCCTGCTCGGTCGCCTTGCGGATGGCCTCAGGAACTTCACGGGCCTTACCGTGACCGAAACCGACGCGACCCTTCTGGTCACCGACAACGACGAGGGCGGCAAAACCGAAGCGACGACCGCCCTTCACAACCTTGGCCACACGGTTGATGTGGACCAGGCGATCGACGAACTCGCTTTCGCGTTCTTGAACGTCTCTGCTCATATTTCTCTTCCTCGCCGTTGTTAGAACTGCAGGCCGCCCTCACGGGCAGCGTCTGCAAGGGCCTTAACACGGCCATGATAGATATAGGCGCCACGGTCGAACACGACTTCGCCGACACCAGCCTTCACGCCACGCTCGGCGATCAGCTTGCCAACGGCCACAGCCGCATCGGCGTTGCCACCGTTCTTGTGCGAACCGCGCACGTCCTTTTCCAGGGTCGAAGCGGCAGCCAGCGTACGGCCGGTCGTGTCGTCGATGATCTGGGCGTAAATGTTCTTGTCCGAGCGGAAAACGCTGAGACGGGGACGACCAAAGGCACGAGCCTTGAGCGCCTTGCGGACACGGGCCTTGCGGCGTTCCGCACCTTTTGCAGAAATAGCCATCTGTGGCGCTCCTTACTTCTTCTTGCCTTCTTTGCGGAAGACCTGCTCGTTGGCGTAACGCACACCCTTGCCCTTGTAGGGCTCCGGCGGACGCCAACCACGGATCTCAGCCGCAACCTGGCCAACCTGCTGCTTGTCGATACCAGTCACCACGATCTCAGTCGGGGCCGGAACAGCGAGGGTGATCCCCTGGGGAGCCTCATACACGACTTCGTGGCTGAAACCGAGCGAGAGCTTGACGTCCTTGCCCTGCATCGCGGCGCGGTAACCAACGCCCTGGATCGCCAGCTTCTTCTCGAAACCGGCGCTCACGCCCGTAACGATGTTCTGGATCAGCGCGCGGGTGGTGCCCCAGGCGGCGCGAGCTTCACGGGTATCGTTGGCCGGAGAAACGACGATACCGTCATCACCCTGCTCGACATTGACGATATCCATGAGCTGCAGGCTCAGTTCGCCCTTCGGGCCCTTGGCGCTGACGGTACGACCATTGATCGTTACCGTGACGCCGCTCACCGGGGCCACCGGTTTCTTGCCAGTACGTGACATAATGCTTCCTTGAGTAATCGTCTTGCCGATCCCCTAAGCCAATTGGCTTAGAAGACGCGGCAGAGTACCTCGCCACCCACATTGGCAGCCTTGGCTTCGTGATCGGCCATCACACCCTTGGGGGTGGAGAGGATCGAGACACCCAGGCCATTGGCAACCTGCGGAATATTCTTGACGGATGCGTACACCCGACGGCCGGGACGCGAAACGCGTTCGATCGTGCGGATAACACCTTCATTGTCCGAGTACTTGAGTTCAATCTCGTACTCGGCAGCGCCGTTCTCGAACTTGGTCTCCGAATAGCCGCGGATGAAACCCTCGGACTGGAGAACGTCCAGCACACGACCACGCAGGGTCGAAGCCGGAGTCGAGACGGAATTCTTGCGACGCTCCTGAGCGTTGCGGATGCGGGTCAGCATATCGCCGATTGGATCGGAAAAGCTCATTTGATGTTTCTCCTTACCAGCTCGACTTCACCAGACCCGGGATCTGGCCCAGGTTGCCCAGCTGACGCAGGGCAATACGGCTCATCTTGAGCTTGCGATAGTAACCACGCGGACGACCCGACACTTCGCAACGGTTGCGAATGCGGACCTTGGCCGAATTGCGCGGCAGTTCAGCCAGTTTGAGGCTGGCCTTGAAACGCTCTTCAATCGGAGCGTCCTGGTTCTTGACGGTAGCCTTGAGCGCGGCGCGCTTGGCGGCATACTGCTGAGCCAGAGCGGCGCGCTTCTTGTTCTTTTCGATGGAGCTGGTCTTTGCCATGTCCTGATCCTTTATCCCTTCCTCGGCGCCGCTTACTGGCGGAACGGGAAGTTGAAAGCCTTGAGAAGCGCACGCGCCTCATCATCGGTACGGGCCGTCGTGGTGATCACGATGTCCATGCCCCAGACCTGATCAATCTGATCATAGTTGATCTCGGGGAAGATGATGTGTTCCTTGATGCCCATGGCATAGTTGCCACGGCCGTCAAAGGCGTTCGGGTTGAGGCCGCGGAAGTCGCGGACGCGCGGCAGGGCGATATTCACCAGGCGGTCCAGGAATTCATACATGCGCGTCTTGCGCAGCGTGACCTTGACGCCCAGGGGCATGCCTTCGCGAACCTTGAAGCCGGCGATCGACTTGCGGGCGTGGGTGATCACGGGCTTCTGACCGGAGATCAGCTCGAGCTGGTCAGCGGCAGACTTCACCTTCTTGGTGTCGTTGACGGCTTCGCCAACGCCCATGTTCAGCACGATCTTGTCGAGCCGCGGCAGTTCCATCACGTTCTTGTACGCAAACTGCTCACGCAGGGCGGCCTTGATCGTGGTGTCGTATTCGGTCCGGAGACGCGGAATGTAAGCGGTCTCAGCCATCGATCTGATCTCCGGTGGTCTTGGCGACGCGGGTCTTCACGCCGTCCTTGATCTGGAAACCGACGCGGGACGGCTTGCCATCCTTGTCGGCGACCGCCAGGTTCGAAAGATGGATCGGCGCTTCCTTGGTGAAGATGCCGGCATCATTCGATGCGGTCTGCTTCTGGTGGCGACGAACCAGGTTGATACCCTGGACGATCGCGCGGGTTTCGGACGGAATGACGGACAGGACCTGACCGGTCTTGCCCTTGTCCTTGCCGGCCAGGACGATGACTTTATCGCCCTTCTTGATCTTGGCGGCCATTACAGCACCTCTGGGGCAAGCGAAATGATCTTCATCTGGTTCTTGGCGCGGAGTTCGCGCGGAACCGGTCCGAAGATACGGGTGCCGATCGGCTCTTTCTGATTGTTCAGAAGAACGGCGGCGTTCTTGTCGAAACGGATGACGGTGCCGTCGGGACGGCGGATGTCGGTTGCGGTGCGAACCACCACCGCCTTCATCACCTGGCCCTTTTTGACGCGGCCGCGCGGAATAGCGTCCTTGACCGAAACGACAATAATGTCGCCGACCGAGGCGTATTTACGATGCGAACCGCCCAGCACCTTGATGCACATGACACGACGAGCGCCGGAATTGTCCGCGACGTCGAGATTGGACTGCATCTGGATCATGACTGGATGCCTTCTAGTTTATCGGCTGCACCGTCACCCGGCGCGCCGACCTGAATTGTTTCTCTTACGCAGACGGCGACGAAGCCGGCACGAGCGACCAACGCTTGTTCTTTGAAATCGGCGCTGTTTCCTCGATCCACACGGTCTGACCGACCTTTGCCACATTATTTTCATCGTGGGCGTGGTACTTCTTGGAACGACGCACGGTCTTCTTCAGAAGCGGATGAGTGAAACGGCGCTCGACACGAACCACGATGGTCTTGTCATTGGCGTCGGAGACAACGGTCCCCTGCAAAACGCGCTTTGGCATGGGTGTGAATCCTTACTTAGCTGCGTTCTTTTGGCCGAGGACGGTTTTGATCCGCGCGATATCGCGGCGGACTTCCCGAACCCTGGCCGGCTTTTCCAACTGCTGGGTAGCGCGCTGGAAACGCAGGTTGAACTGTTCTTTCTTCAGGTCGACGAGCTGATCTTTCAGTTCGTCTGCGGTCTTGGCCCGCACATCACTGGCTTTCATGCTCGTGTTCCTTAATCGGCAATACGCGTGACAATACGCGTGGTGATCGGCAACTTCATTGCTCCGAGGCGAAGGGCCTCCTTTGCAACGTCTTCGGGTACGCCGTCAATCTCAAAAACGATACGACCCGGTTTTACGCGCGCAGCCCAGTACTCCACGGAACCCTTACCCTTACCCATACGGACTTCGGTAGGCTTCTTGGACACCGGCACATCCGGGAAAATCCGGATCCAGACGCGGCCCTGGCGCTTCATCTCACGAGTGATCGCGCGACGGGCAGCTTCGATCTGGCGGGCGGTGACGCGTTCCGGCTCGGTGGCCTTGAGTGCGTACTGACCGAAAGCCAGGGTGGTACCACCCTTGGCTTCGCCATGGATGCGGCCCTTGTGGGCCTTGCGGAACTTAGTTCTCTTCGGTTGCAGCATAATGAACTAACCTTCTTATGCGCGTTCGCGGTCGCGGTCGCCGCGTTCACGGCGCGGTTCGCGCTCAGAACGCTGACCACCTTCACCACCTTCGGTGGCACGACGCTCGTGGGCCGACGGATCATGCTCGAGGACTTCGCCCTTGAAGATCCAGACCTTGATACCGATGATGCCGTAAGTGGTTTCGGCTTCAGCAGTACCGTAGTCGATATCGGCACGCAGGGTGTGCAGCGGCACGCGGCCTTCGCGGTACCATTCGGTACGGGCGATATCGGCACCACCGAGACGACCACCAACATTGACGCGGATACCACCGGCGCCCATGCGGATTGCAGTCTGCACAGCACGCTTCATGGCGCGACGGAATGCCACACGGCGTTCCAGCTGCTGGGCAATGCCCTGGGCAACCAGCGTTGCATCGGTTTCCGGCTTGCGCACTTCAACGATGTTGATGTGCACTTCGCTGTCGGTGAACTTCTTCACCTTGGCGCGGATCTTGTCGATGTCAGCGCCCTTCTTGCCGATCACGATACCCGGACGAGCAGTGTGGATCGACACGCGGCACTTACGGTGCGGACGCTCGATGACGATCTTGGAGACCGCAGCGGCCTTCAGTTCCTTCATCAGCATGGTGCGGATCTTCAGGTCTTCCTGAAGAAGAACACCATACTCGCCCTTGTTGGCGAACCAACGGCTGTCCCAAGTCCGGTTGATGCCGAGGCGGAAGCCGATCGGATTGATTTTCTGGCCCATTATGCGGCCTCCTCAACTTGCCGGACAACAATCGTCAGGTGCGAGAATGGCTTCTCGATCCGCGACGACCGGCCACGGCCGCGAGCGGTGAAGCGCTTCATCACCAGCGAATTGCCCACATAGGCTTCAGCAACGACAAGAGCGTCGGTGTCCAGGCCGTGGTTGTTTTCGGCGTTGGCGATGGCGCTCTCGAGCACCTTCTTCACCTGGCCGGAGATGCGCTTGTGGCTGAATTCGAGATCGGCCAAAGCCCGCTCGACCTTCTTGCCACGGATCAACTGCGCGACGAGGTTCAGCTTCTGAGGGCTGATGCGCAGCATGCGCAGGACAGCCTTTGCCTCGTTATCCTTGAGAGCGCGCTCAGTCTTAGGCTTGCTCATCTCTACTTCCTCTTGGCCTTCTTGTCGGCCGCGTGACCGTAATAGGTACGGGTCGGCGCGAACTCGCCAAACTTGTGACCGATCATTTCCTCGGTGACGAGCACCGGGACATGCTTCTGGCCATTGTGCACGCCGAACGTGATGCCGACGAACTGCGGCAGGATGGTCGAGCGACGGGTCCAGATCTTGACCACATCATTGCGGCCGGAGGTCTGGGCCTTCTCGGCCTTCTTGAGCAGATAGCCGTCGACGAACGGCCCCTTCCAAATCGAACGGGTCATGTCTTACCTGCCCTTCTTCACGTGACGGCTGCGAACGATAAACTGGTCCGTAGCCTTGTTGCTGCGCGTACGCTTGCCCTTTGTGGGCTTGCCCCACGGGGTCACCGGATGACGGCCACCCGAGGTACGGCCTTCACCACCACCATGCGGGTGATCGACCGGGTTCATGGTCACGCCGCGGTTGACCGGCTTGCGGCCGAGCCAGCGATTGCGACCAGCCTTGCCCATCGAGGTGTTCGAGTGGTCCTGGTTGCTGACTGCACCAACGGTGGCCAGGCATGAGCCATGCACACGACGCTGCTCACCCGAGTTCAGGCGCAGAATGGCCCAACCCTGGTCGCGGCCCACATACTGGGCATACGCACCGGCCGAACGCGCAACCTGGCCGCCCTTGCGGGGCTTGAGCTCGATATTGTGCACGATGGTACCCACCGGCATGCGTTCGAGCGGCATGGTGTTGCCAGGCTTCACGTCCGCGCCATTGAGCGAGGAGATCACCTTGTCACCGGCGGCCAGACGCTGCGGGGCAACGATATAGGCCAGCTCGCCGTCTTCGTACTTGATCAGTGCAATCCAGGCCGTGCGGTTCGGATCATATTCGAGACGCTCAACGGTCCCGACCATGTCGAACTTCACGCGCTTGAAGTCGATCATACGATAGCTGCGTTTGTGACCGCCGCCACGATGGAACGCAGTGATGCGACCACGATTGTTGCGACCACCAGATTTGCTCAGGCCTTCGGTCAGAGCCTTGACCGGAGCACCCTTCCACAGTTCCGACCGGTCAGTCGTCACCAGCGTGCGACGGCCTTCGGAAGTGGGGTTGTAAGTCTTTAGAGCCATTTGTCTGTCTCTTATCCCTTATAGGCCGGTCGAAATATCGATCGACTGGCCATCGACCAGGGTTACGACGGCCTTCTTGACGTCGTTGCGAACACCAACCTTGCCACGGAAGCGCTTCACCTTGCCCTTGCGGACCAGGGTGTTCACTGCCTTGACCTTGACCGAGAAGAGCTGCTCGACGGCGGCCTTGATCTCGGTCTTGCTGGCATCAATCGCCACGTCGAAAACGACCTGGTTGTATTCCGAAGCCATCGTCGACTTTTCAGTCACGACGGGGTTACGGACGATGTCGTATGCGGCAAGCTTGTTCATGCGAACCTCGCTTCCAGCGCTTCCAGCGCTGCCTTGGTCAGGACGAGCTTGTCGCGCTTCAGGATCGAAACAACGTTGATCCCCTGGATCGGCAGCACGTCGATATTCGGGATGTTGCGGGCGGCCAGAGCAAAGTTCTGGTCAACATTCGCGCCATCGATGATCAGGGCATTTGCCCATTCCAGCTTGCCGAACGTGGTGCGCAGGGCGGCCGTCTTGGCTTCCTTCTGAGCGACACTGTCGATCACGATCAGCGACCCGGCCTTGGCCTTGGACGACAGAGCGTGCTTGAGGGCCAGAGCACGGACCTTCTTGGGAAGATCGATCGCGTGGCTGCGCGGGGTCGGACCGAATGCACGGCCACCACCACGGAACTGCGGAGCCTTGCGGTCGCCGTGACGAGCGCCGCCCGAACCCTTCTGCTTCACGAACTTCTTGCCCGTGCGCGCGCCTTCCGACCGGTTCTTCACGTCATGCGTGCCGGACATGGCCTTGAGCTGTTGGTAGCGCACCATGCGGTGCAGGATGTCGGGACGGACTTCGAGGCCGAACACAGCGTCCGCGACCTCGACCTTACCGGCCGACTTGCCTTCGAGAGTGGTTACCTGGAGTTCCATTTACTTAGCATCTCCCGAAGCTGCAGCCTCGAACGAGCCGGGGAAGGCAGCGTTCGCGGGAGCCGGCTTCTTGACGGCGTCCTTGATCATAATCCAGGCACCCTTGGAGCCTGGCACCGAACCCTGGATCATGATCAGGCCACGTTCCACGTCGGTCTTGACGACCTTGACGTTCTGCGTGGTGATGCGACGATCGCCCATATGGCCCGGCATTTTCTTGTTCTTGAAGGTCTTGCCCGGGTCCTGACGGCCACCGGTCGAACCGATCGAGCGGTGCGACACGGACACACCGTGCGAGGCACGCAGGCCACCGAAGTTCCAGCGCTTCATACCGCCGGCAAAGCCCTTACCGATGGAGGTGCCGGTCACGTCAACCAGCTGGCCCTCGGCGAAGTGATCAGCCTTCAGGGTCGCGCCAACCTCGATCAGGTTGTCGGCGTCAACGCGGAACTCAGCGACATGGCGCTTGGGTTCCACCTTGGCAACGGCATACTGGCCGCGCTCAGCCTTGGAGACATTCTTGGGCTTGGCCTGGCCAGCACCCAGTTGCAGGGCGACATAGCCGTCCTTTTCGACGGTCCGCTGGCCTACCACCTGGCAGTTCTGCAAACCCAACACCGTCACGGGGACGTGGTTACCGTCCTCGGTGAAGATGCGGGTCATGCCCAGCTTCTGTGCGATCAATCCAGAACGCATCGGTTTTTACCTTCTTGTTGGCGCTCTGCCGGGTCATGTTTTCAGAGGACCCATTTAGCGGCAGGCGCGGAAACTCTTGTCTTAGAGCTTGATTTCGACGTCGACACCGGCGGCGAGATCGAGCTTCATCAATGCATCGACCGTCTGGGGAGTCGGGTCCACAATGTCCAGGAGACGTTTGTGGGTCCGGATCTCGAACTGCTCACGCGCCTTCTTGTCGATATGGGGCGAGCGGTTCACGGTGAACTTGTCGATGCGGGTCGGCAGCGGGATCGGCCCGCGAACCTGTGCACCCGTGCGCTTGGCGGTATTGACGATTTCGCGGGTCGAGGTGTCGAGCACGCGGTGGTCAAACGCCTTGAGGCGGATGCGGATATTCTGACCGTTCATCTTCACAATCCTGACATAAAAGGTTCGCGGCGCGCGAGACTCGCGCGCCGCGACTGTCTCAAAGAGGCTTACTTCAGGATCTTCGCGACGACGCCGGCGCCGACGGTGCGGCCACCTTCACGGATAGCGAAGCGGAGCTTCTCTTCCATGGCGATCGGAACGATGAGCTGAACATTCATGTTGATGTTGTCGCCCGGCATCACCATTTCGGTGCCTTCCGGCAGCGTCACGATGCCGGTCACGTCGGTGGTGCGGAAGTAGAACTGCGGACGGTAGTTGCCGAAGAACGGAGTGTGACGGCCGCCTTCTTCCTTGGTGAGGATATAGGCCTCAGCAACGAAGTCGGTGTGCGGGGTCACGGAACCGGGCTTGCAGAGCACCTGGCCACGTTCCACCTGGGTGCGATCGACACCGCGGATCAGGGCGCCGATGTTGTCGCCAGCTTCACCCGAGTCGAGCAGCTTGCGGAACATTTCCACACCGGTAACGGTGGTCTTCTGGGTGGCCTTGATGCCGACGATTTCGACTTCTTCACCAACCTTGACGATGCCGCGTTCAACGCGACCGGTCACCACGGTACCACGACCCGAGATCGAGAACACGTCTTCGATCGGCATCAGGAACGGCTGGTCAACCGGACGTTCCGGCTGCGGGATGTAGGAGTCGACGGCAGCCATCAGCTCGAGAACGGCGTCGTGGCCGAGCTTCGGATCCGAGTTTTCCAGAGCAGCAAGAGCCGAGCCCTTGATGATCGGAATATCGTCGCCGGGGAACTCGTACGAGCTCAGGAGTTCGCGCACTTCGAGCTCAACGAGCTCAAGCAGTTCCGGATCGTCGACCATGTCGCACTTGTTCAGGAACACGACCAGGGCCGGCACACCAACCTGACGGGCGAGCAGGATGTGCTCACGGGTCTGGGGCATCGGGCCGTCAGCAGCGGACACGACCAGGATCGCGCCGTCCATCTGGGCAGCACCGGTGATCATGTTCTTCACATAGTCGGCGTGGCCCGGGCAATCGACGTGAGCATAGTGACGGTTCTGCGTCTCGTACTCGACGTGAGCGGTATTGATGGTGATACCGCGTGCCTTCTCTTCTGGCGCAGCATCAATCTGCGAGTAATCCCGGAAGGTCGCACCGCCGGTTTCGGCCAGGACCTTGGTGATCGCTGCGGTCAGCGAGGTCTTGCCATGGTCAACGTGACCGATGGTGCCGATGTTGCAGTGCGGCTTGTTGCGGGAGAACTTTTCCTTCGCCATCGCTTTTCTCCAAATTCGTCAGCGCAATCGCCGACATTCAGTTGAGTTTTTAGTAGCTTGCGCTGTTTTTAGGCGTATTTGGCCTGGACTTCGTCGGCGACTGCCTGCGGGACCTGCTCGTAGTGATCGAAAACCATCGAATACTGAGCACGACCCTGGCTCATGGACCGGAGCGAATTCACGTAACCAAACATGTTGGCAAGCGGCACAAATGCATTCACGACCTGGATCACACCACGGCTTTCAGTGCCCTGGATCTGCCCACGACGGGAATTCAAATCACCGATGACGTCGCCCATGTACTCATCTGGCGTCGTAACTTCAACCTTCATGATCGGCTCGAGAATCTTCGGACCGGCTTCACGCATTGCTTCACGGAAACCCGCGCGCGCTGCGATTTCGAATGCCAGCACCGAGGAGTCCACATCGTGGTACGCACCGTCGGTCAGGGTGACCTTGATGTCCACGACCGGGAAGCCGATCAGCGGGCCTGCGCCCATGACCGATTCCAGGCCCTTCTGAACGCCCGGGACGTATTCCCTCGGCACTGCGCCACCAACGATGGCGTTGACGAATTCAAGACCCTTGCCAACTTCACCCGGCTCGACCTCGAGCTTGATACGGGCGAACTGACCCGAACCACCCGACTGCTTCTTGTGGGTGTAGTCCTTGATGGTCTTCTTCGTGATGGTCTCACGATAGGCAACCTGGGGCTGGCCGATATTGGCCTCGACCTTGAACTCGCGCTTCATGCGATCCACGAGAATGTCGAGGTGCAGCTCGCCCATGCCCGAGATGATGGTCTGGCCCGATTCCTCGTCAGTCTTGACGCGGAAGGTCGGATCCTCGGCAGCCAGGCGGTTGAGGGCAAGGCCCATCTTTTCCTGGTCGGCCTTCGACTTCGGCTCAACCGAAATGTCGATAACCGGATCCGGGAAGATCATGCGCTCCAGGATAACCTGCGAGTTCGACGGGCAGAGGGTATCACCGGTGGTGGTGTCCTTCAGGCCCACAATGGCCACGATGTCGCCAGCGAAAGCTTCGCTGATCTGCTCGCGGCTGTTCGAGTGCATCTGGAACATGCGGCCAACGCGCTCGCGCTTGCCCTTCACGGTGTTTTCCAGCTGCGCACCCTGCTCCAGCTTGCCCGAATAGATGCGGCAGAAGGTCAGCGAGCCCATGTGCGGGTCGTTGGCGATCTTGAAGGCCAGCATCGAAAGCGGCTCGTTGTCGTCAGCGTGACGCTCGATCGGCTCTTCGGTCTTGGCATCGATGCCCTTGATGGCCGGCACGTCGGTCGGGGCCGGCAGGAAGTCGATAACGCCGTCGAGCAGGGGCTGTACGCCCTTGTTCTTGAAGGCGGAGCCGGCAAAGATCAGGAAGAACTTGGTATCGCAGACGCCCTGGCGCAGCAGACGACGAATGGTGTCGTTGCTCGGCAGCTCGCCTTCGAGATAAGCTTCCATCGCCGCATCGTCGAGTTCGACGGCAGCTTCGATCATGGCTTCGCGGTACTTTTCGGCCTTTTCCTTGAGGTCGGCCGGAATTTCCACGATATCCCACTGTGCGCCGAGCTCTTCATTGCGCCAGACCAGAGCGTTCATTTCGATCAGATCGACGACACCCTTGAAGTCATTCTCGGCACCGATCGGGAGCTGCACCGGAACACCCTTGGCGCCCAGACGCGTACCGACCATGTCGACGCAGCGGTAGAAGTCGGCACCGATCTTGTCCATCTTGTTGACGAAGATCAGACGCGGCACGTGATACTTGTCGGCCTGGCGCCAGACGGTTTCGGTCTGGGGCTCTACACCGGCATTGGCGTCGAGCAGCGCAACAGCACCGTCGAGCACGCGCAGCGAACGTTCGACTTCAATGGTGAAGTCCACGTGGCCCGGGGTGTCGATGATGTTGAAGCGGTGCATGGTGCCATTACGATCCTTCCAGAAGGTCGTGGTGGCAGCAGACGTGATGGTGATACCGCGTTCCTGCTCCTGCTCCATCCAGTCCATGGTCGCGGCGCCGTCATGGACTTCGCCGATCTTATGGGACTTGCCGGTGTAGTAGAGGATGCGTTCGGTCGTGGTCGTCTTGCCAGCATCAATGTGCGCCATGATGCCGAAGTTACGATACAGATTAATCGGGTATTCGCGTGCCATGGGGCGCTCCTACTACCAGCGGTAGTGCGAGAATGCACGGTTGGCATCAGCCATACGGTGCGTGTCTTCGCGCTTCTTGACGGCCTGGCCGCGACCGTTCATCGCGTCCATGAGCTCACCGGACAGACGCTCGCGCATGGTGTTCTCACCGCGCTTGCGAGCACTATCGATCAGCCAGCGAATGGCCAGGGCCTGCTGACGATCGGTACGGACTTCAACCGGAACCTGGTAGGTTGCACCACCAACGCGGCGCGACCGGACTTCGACGGCCGGACGAATATTGTCCAGGGCGCCGTGGAACACGGTGATCGGATCCTGCTTGGTCTTGGCTTCGACGATATCGAAAGCGCCATAGACAATGGATTCGGCCGCAGACTTCTTGCCGTCCTTCATGAGCGAGTTCATGAACTTGGAAACGACCAGATCGCCGAACTTGGGATCAGGAATGACTTCACGCTTTTCGGCGCGGTGACGACGGGACATCGCTCAATATCTCCTTACTTCGGACGCTTCGCGCCATACTTGGACCGGCGCTGCTTGCGGTCCTTCACGCTCTGCGTGTCCAGGACACCGCGGAGCACGTGATAGCGAACGCCCGGCAGATCGCGCACGCGACCGCCGCGGATGAGCACAACGGAGTGCTCCTGCAGATTGTGACCTTCGCCCGGGATGTACGAAATCACTTCGCGCTGATTGGTCAGGCGGACCTTGGCAACCTTGCGCAGAGCCGAGTTCGGCTTCTTAGGGGTCGTGGTGTACACACGGGAGCAAACACCGCGCTTCTGCGGATTGGCTTCCATGGCCGGAACTTTGTTCCGCTTTGGCTTGCTGGCGCGTGGCTTGCGGATCAGCTGATTAATGGTGGGCATTGCGCTCTTTCCATCGTCCAAAATTCGAAGCCCATCACGCATGAAAGGCTCCAGTACTAAATTCACGCCCCTTGGGACGCGCAGTTCGGTCTACACAAGCAAACCAAAGCGGCGCATGCCCGAAACCGCGAAGGATTCGGCAGCGCCCCAATTGCAGCGGACCACCCGCCTTTCGGCAGCAGTCATGCGCACAAGGATTTGCTTCGTCTAACTACCCGACAGTGTGTTTGATTGCCCTGGATTCCCGCTCAAGATGGCAGGGACCCGGTGTGGCAACCACGACCGACCGCTAAGGTAGGCGCTGTTTAGAACCGAAGACTCGCCCCGTCAAGGATTCTTTCGTGAAAAAACCGAAGGCGAGCCTTGCGTTTCAGGCAGATTGGCCCTGTTTGCGGTCAGCAGGAACTGGACGGATTGCCAAAAAACGGTTCGGCTGACGAAGTGAGTCCTGCTCGGCGCTGCCGCGAACGCTGCCCCCCTGCCCTTGCGCATGGTCCTTGGCCTGCTTAGATCAGAAGCCACCGACGGAGCGTCCCTTGAGTGAACAGACCCTGCTTGCCGCCCTGAAACTGGATATCGTGGTGATCGGCGCCGGGCAAGCTGGGCTCAGCGCCGCGCACCATCTGCGCAAGCTCGGGTTCGAACCCGAGAAAGATTTCCTGGTTCTCGACCGGGCCCCGCAGCCGGGAGGCGCCTGGCAGTACCGCTGGCCCTCACTCACCCTGAGCACAGTCAACCGGGTTCACGACCTGCCCGGTCTTGCCTTCGGGGAATTTGCAGGCGGAGACGATACGGTCAAGGCCTCGATTGCGGTGCCGCATTACTTCGCAGCCTATGAGACCCATTTTGATCTACGGGTTCTGCGCCCGGCGACAGTACAAGTGGTGTGTGATCGTGGCGAGCGGCTACGCATCGAAACTGACCGCGGATTGCTTTCTGCGCGCGGCATCATCAATGCCACCGGCACCTGGGAGAACCCCTATATTCCAGAGTATCCCGGCGCTGCCACTTTCAAGGGTCAGACTCTTCACACCAAGGACTTCCGAACGGCCAGCGATTTTGCCGGGCGCCATGTCCTGATTGTCGGCGGGGGAATCTCCGCCATCCAACTGCTCGATCAGATTTCACAAGTGACCCAGACCAGTTGGGTGACGCGCACGCCACCACGTTGGCGCGACGGCCCCTTCGATGAAGAGGCCGGACGCAGGGCTGTGGCAATGGTTGAAGAGCGTGTGCGGGCCGGCCTGCCACCGCGCGCCGTGGTCTCGGTCACCGGGCTACCGGTCACACCCGCGATCGAGGCCATGCGCAAACGCGGTGTGCTTGATCGCCAGCCGATGTTTTCCGAAATCGCGCCGACCGGCATTCGGTGGTCCGACGGGCGCACATTAGATGTCGATGTGATCCTATGGTGCACCGGGTTCCGCAGCGCACTCGACCATCTGGCCCCGTTGCAATTGCGCGAAGAGAGCGGCGGCATCACCATGACCGGGCGCCTTGCCACCCAGGCGGCCAAGGATCCGCGCGTGCATCTGGTCGGTTACGGCCCTTCCGCCTCGACCATCGGAGCGAACCGGGCCGGTGCGGCAGCCGCCCGCGAACTCACCAGCTTCCTGCATCTGGTCAAATAGCCAAAAAGAAAGGGGCCCGAAGGCCCCTTCCCCAATTCTTGTATCGTGGTCCCGTTACTCGGCAGCAGGGGCCGCAATCTGCACGGTCTCGGCCTGGCGGCGACGCTCTTCCAGGATGAGATCATCGCGCTTGGCTGCGATCTGCTTGGCCTTGGACTGACCGGCACCGGTACCCGCCGGGATCAGGCGGCCAACGATAACATTCTCCTTGAGGCCTTCGAGCAGGTCGGCCTTGCCGGACACGGCCGCTTCCGTGAGGACGCGTGTGGTCTCCTGGAACGAGGCAGCCGAGATGAACGAACGGGTCTGCAGCGAGGCCTTGGTGATACCCAGCAACACCGGGTTCGCCGTAGCCGGCTTCTTGCCTTCGGCAATGAGCTGATCGTTGAGCTCGTCGAAGTCCAGCTTGTCGAGCTGCTCGTCCTTGAGCAGGCCGGACTCGCCCGGTTCCACGATCTCGACCTTCTGCAGCATCTGGCGAACGATCACCTCGATGTGCTTGTCGTTGATCAGCACGCCCTGCAGGCGATAGACCTCCTGAATCTCATTGACGAGATAGCGTGCCAGCTCTTCGACGCCCTTGATCGCAAGGATGTCATGCGGAGCCGGATTGCCGTCCAGGATGTATTCGCCCTTCTCGATGGTATCGCCTTCCTGCAGATGGAACGGCTTGCCCTTCGGGATCAGGTATTCAACCGGATCTGCGCCTTCCTCGGTCGGCTCGATGATCACGCGGCGCTTGTTCTTGTAGTCGCGACCGAAGCGGATGGTACCATCGATCTCAGCGATGATGGCGTGATCCTTCGGACGACGGGCTTCGAACAGCTCGGCCACACGCGGCAGACCGCCGGTGATGTCCTTGGTCTTGGCGCTTTCCAGAGGAATACGGGCCAGGACGTCACCCGGTGCAACCTTTTCGCCCGGCTCAACGGCAATAACCGCATCAACCGAAAGCAGGTAACGGGCCTCGCCGCCACGATCCACCTTGGCAATCGCACCGCCACGGGCAATGGCGAGCGCAGGCTTGAGGCCCTCGCCACGCTGATTGCCGCGCCAGTCGATGACAACGCGCTTGGTGAAGCCGGTCGCCTCGTCGGTGTTTTCTGCCACCGAGGCACCGTCCACCAGGTCCTCGAACACCACTTCACCCTCGACTTCGGCGAGGATCGGACGGGTGTACGGATCCCATTCGGCCAGGCGCTGACCACGGCGAACGGTGTCGCCTTCCTTGATCAGCAGCTTGGAACCATAGGTTACCTTGTGCGTGGTACGCTCCTTGCCGTCAGCGTCAACGATCGCAAGCGACACGTTACGGGCCATGACGACCTGCTTGCCGCCTTCGACGGTTGCCAGGTTCGGATTGCGGACTTCGATCTTGCCCTCGGCACCAGCCTCGAGGAAGGACGAGTCCACCACCTGTGCGGTACCACCAATGTGGAACGTACGCATGGTGAGCTGGGTACCAGGTTCACCGATGGACTGAGCAGCGATAACGCCGACAGCTTCACCGATATTGACCGGAGTACCGCGTGCCAGGTCGCGACCGTAACAGGCCGCGCAGCAACCCTGACGCATGTCGCAGGTCAGCGGCGAACGAATGCGGACCGACTGGATACGGGCCTCTTCGATCACGTCGACATGCTTTTCTTCAAGCAGCGTGCCCTTCGGCGCGATCAGATCGCCCGAAATCGGGTGGAACACATCGTCGGCCGTCGTGCGACCCAGAATGCGCTGACCCAGCGAAGCCACAACCTGACCGGCGTCCACGATGGGCTCCATGGTCAGGCCACGCTCGGTGCCGCAGTCTTCGGACACGATGATCGCGTCCTGAGCCACGTCCACCAGGCGACGGGTCAGGTAACCCGAGTTCGCCGTCTTCAGAGCGGTATCGGCCAGCCCCTTACGGGCACCGTGGGTGGAGTTGAAGTACTCCAGCACGTTCAGGCCTTCCTTGAAGTTCGCGGTGATCGGCGTTTCGATGATCGAGCCGTCCGGCTTGGCCATCAGGCCGCGCATGCCGGCAAGCTGCTTCATCTGGGCCGGCGAACCACGCGCACCCGAATGGCTCATCATGTAGACCGAGTTGATCGGCTTCTGGCGCTTGGTTTCCTCATCGATCTGGACGGTGCGGATCGCGTCCATCATCTCTTCGGCAACCTTGTCACCACACTTGGCCCAGGCGTCCACGACCTTGTTGTACTTTTCGCCCTGGGTGATCAGGCCGTCATTGTACTGCTGCTCGAACTCTTCGACCTGCTTACGCGTGTCTTCCACGATCGTGTACTTGGACGCAGGGATAACCATGTCGTCCTTACCGAACGAAATGCCGGCATCACAGGCGTTCTTGAAGCCAAGCTGCATGACGCGGTCACAGAAGATGACCGTCTCCTTCTGACCGCAACCGCGATAAACGGTGTCGATCATCTTGGAGATCATCTTCTTGGTCATCAGCTGGTTGGCTGTCGCGAACGGCACCGCCGGATTGATCGGCAGGATCTGACCGATCAGCATGCGACCCGGGGTCGTTTCCACGATCTCGGTGGTCTGCTTGCCTTCAGCATCCCAAGCCGGCACGCGGGCCTTGATCTTGGTGTGCAGGGTCACGACCTTGTTGTCGAGCGCGTGTTCCAGTTCCGCATAGGAACCGAAAGCCATGCCTTCACCCGGCTCATTGTCGTTCATCAGCGAGAGATAATAGAGACCAAGCACAATGTCCTGCGAGGGTACAATGATCGGCTGACCATTGGCGGGATGCAGAATGTTGTTGGTCGACATCATCAGCACGCGTGCTTCAAGCTGGGCTTCCAGCGAGAGCGGAACGTGCACGGCCATCTGGTCGCCGTCGAAGTCGGCGTTGAAGGCCGAGCAGACAAGCGGGTGCAGACGAATGGCCTTGCCTTCGATCAGCATGGGCTCGAAGGCCTGGATGCCGAGACGGTGCAGGGTCGGCGCACGGTTGAGCAGAACCGGATGCTCGCGGATCACCTCATCCAGGATATCCCAGACTTCCGGCTTTTCCTTTTCCACCAGCTTCTTGGCCTGCTTCACGGTCGAGCTGAAGCCCTTGGCTTCCAGGCGCGAATAGATGAACGGCTTGAACAGCTCAAGCGCCATCTTTTTGGGAAGACCGCACTGGTGCAGCTTCAGATTCGGGCCCACGGTGATCACCGAACGGCCGGAATAGTCAACGCGCTTGCCGAGCAGGTTCTGGCGGAACCGGCCCTGCTTGCCCTTGAGCATGTCGGACAGCGACTTCAGCGGACGCTTGTTCGCACCGGTAATGGTGCGGCCGCGGCGGCCATTGTCGAACAGCGCGTCGACCGCTTCCTGCAGCATGCGCTTTTCGTTGCGGATGATGATATCGGGCGCACGCAGCTCGATCAGGCGCTTGAGGCGATTGTTGCGGTTGATGACGCGACGATAGAGGTCGTTCAGATCCGATGTGGCGAACCGGCCGCCATCCAGCGGCACCAGCGGGCGCAGCTCAGGCGGAATGACCGGAATGACGGTCATGATCATCCATTCGGGCTTGTTGCCCGAAACGATGAACTGCTCGACGATCTTGAGACGCTTGGCCAGCTTCTTGGGCTTGAGCTCTGTGGTTGCCTCGGCAATTTCCACGCGCAGGTCAGCCGCGATCTTTTCCAGATCGAGGCCGAGCAGGATTTCGCGGATCGCTTCGGCACCGATCTTGGCGGTGAAGCTGTCGGCACCGTATTCATCCTGTGCATCCAGGAACTGCTCTTCGGTAAGCAGCTCGTTCTGCGTGAACGGGGTCAGGCCCGGATCGAGAACGACATAGTTCTCGAAATAGAGAATACGTTCGATATCCTTCAGCGTCATGTCGAGCAGCAGCGCAATGCGGCTCGGCAGGGACTTGAGGAACCAGATGTGAGCGACCGGAGCGGCCAGCTCGATATGGCCCATGCGCTCGCGGCGCACGCGGCTCAGGGTGACTTCCACACCGCACTTTTCGCAGATGACGCCCTTGAACTTCATGCGCTTGTACTTGCCGCAAAGGCACTCATAGTCCTTCACGGGACCAAAGATACGGGCGCAGAACAGGCCGTCACGCTCGGGCTTGAACGTACGGTAATTGATGGTCTCAGGCTTTTTGATCTCGCCATAGGACCAGGACAGGATCTTTTCGGGGCTCGCGATCGAGATCTTCATCTGATCGAAAGTCTGCACGGGGACGGCCGGGTTGAACGGGTCCATGACGTGGGAATGATGGTTCATCATTTCTCTCCTCTATCCTCCCGGACCGCAGCCAGGCTGCCGGTCCGGTCGGAAGGTGAATGGGGTTGGAAGTGCCGGATTATTCCGCCGCTTCCTGAGGAGGTGCGAGCTCCGGATCAGACTGTTCGGGTTCCCCGTCCTCGCGCATGTCGAGCTCGACATTGAGACCGAGGGACCGGATTTCCTTGACCAGAACGTTGAAGCTTTCCGGGATGCCCGCTTCGAAGGTGTCGTCGCCGCGCACGATGGCCTCGTAGACCTTCGTACGACCCGCCACGTCGTCCGACTTGATGGTGAGCATTTCCTGCAACGTATAGGCAGCGCCATACGCTTCGAGGGCCCACACTTCCATCTCGCCGAAGCGCTGGCCACCGAACTGTGCCTTGCCGCCGAGCGGCTGCTGGGTAACCAGCGAGTAAGGACCGATGGAACGCGCGTGGATCTTGTTGTCCACCAGGTGGTCGAGCTTGAGCATATAGATGTAGCCCACGGTCACCTGACGGTCGAACTGCTCGCCGGTCCGGCCGTCGAACACTGTCGACTGGCCCGAAGCCTTGAGACCTGCCTGTTCCAGCATTTCGACAATGTCGGCTTCCTTGGCACCATCAAACACCGGGGTCGCGATCGGTACGCCCTTGGAGAGATGTTCACCCAGGCGAACCAGGCTGTCGTCATCCAGATCGTTCAGCGTGTCGTCATTGGCGAACAGCGTCTTGATCTCGGAACGCAGCGGGGTGAGGTCACCCTTGGCGTGATAGGCGCGAACCATCTCGTCGATCTTGCGGCCCATGCCGGCACAGGCCCAACCCAGATGGGTTTCCAGGATCTGGCCAACATTCATGCGCGACGGCACGCCCAGCGGGTTGAGCACGATGTCGACCGAAGTGCCGTCTTCGAGATACGGCATGTCTTCGACAGGCACGATGCGCGAAACCACACCCTTGTTGCCGTGACGGCCGGCCATCTTGTCGCCCGGCTGGATCTTGCGCTTGGTGGCGATGAAGACCTTGACCATCTTCATCACACCCGGCGGAAGTTCGTCACCGCGCTGCAGTTTGTCCACCTTGTCGATAAAGCGCTGCTCGAGCAGACGACGGCTCTCTTCATACTGAGCATGAAGAGCTTCCATCTCGGTCATGACCTTGTCGTCCTCGACGGCAAACTGCCACCACTTGGATCGCGGCTGACCTTCAAAGATCGAGTCATTGAGCTTGGTGCCCACGACATAGCCCTTCGGACCAGCCGTAGCGGCCTTGCCGAACAGCATTTCCTTGAGACGCGCATAGACGTTGCGATCCAGGATCGACTGTTCGTCGTCACGGTCCTTGGCGAGGCGTTCGATTTCCTCGCGCTCGATGGCCATGGCGCGCTCATCCTTGTCGATACCATGACGGTTGAAGACACGGACTTCCACGACGGTGCCGGCGTCGCCCGGGGGCACGCGCAGCGAGGTGTCACGAACATCCGACGCCTTTTCACCGAAGATGGCGCGGAGAAGCTTTTCTTCCGGTGTCATCGGCGATTCACCCTTGGGGGTGATCTTGCCGACCAGAATGTCGCCCGGCTGCACTTCGGCACCAATATGCACGATACCGGCTTCGTCCAGGTTCTTCAGCGCCTCTTCCGAAACGTTCGGAATGTCGCGGGTGATTTCTTCCGGACCAAGCTTGGTGTCACGGGCCATGACTTCATATTCTTCGATATGGATCGAGGTGAAGACGTCCTGCATGGCGATTTTTTCGCTCAGAAGGATGGAGTCTTCGAAGTTGTAGCCATTCCAGGGCATGAACGCGACGAGCACATTGCGGCCCAGGGCCAGATCGCCCAGTTCGGTCGAGGGACCGTCGGCAATGATGTCACCAGCGTTGATATGGTCGCCCACCACCACCAGCGGACGCTGGTTGATCGAGGTCGACTGGTTCGAACGTTGGAACTTCATCAGATTGTAGATGTCGACGCCCGACTTCGACGCATCGGTTTCCGCCGTTGCGCGAATGACGATACGGGTCGCATCCACCTGATCCACGATACCGGTCCGCTTGGCCACGATGGCAGCGCCGGAGTCACGGGCCACCACCGGTTCCATGCCGGTGCCCACGAAGGGAGCCTCGGCACGCAGCAGCGGCACAGCCTGCTTCTGCATGTTCGAGCCCATCAGGGCGCGGTTGGCGTCGTCGTTCTCAAGGAACGGGATCAGCGAGGCGGCAACCGAAACCATCTGCTTGGGCGAAACGTCCATCAGATCGACGTTTTCCTTGGGCGTCAGGCCGTTGTCGCCGGCGTGGCGCGCCACCACGAGATCGTCGGCCAGTTCACCATCCTTGGTGAAGGCCACGTTCGCCTGGGCGACATAGTGCTTCGCCTCTTCCATGGCGGAGAGGTACACGACCTCATCGGTGAGCTTGCCGTCGACGATCTTGCGGTACGGGGTCTCGATGAAGCCGTACTTGTTGACGCGGGCATAGGTGGCCAGGTTGTTGATCAGACCGATATTGGGGCCTTCCGGCGTCTCAATCGGGCAGATGCGGCCATAGTGGGTCGGATGCACGTCGCGCACTTCGAAGCCGGCACGTTCGCGGGTCAGACCGCCCGGCCCAAGCGCGGACAGACGACGCTTGTGCGCCACTTCCGAGAGCGGGTTGGTCTGGTCCATGAACTGCGAAAGTTGCGAGGAACCGAAGAACTCACGCACAGCAGCAGCAGCCGGCTTGGCGTTGATCAGGTCCTGCGGCATAACCGTGTCGATCTCGACCGAGCTCATGCGCTCCTTGATGGCGCGCTCCATGCGGAGCAGGCCAAGGCGATAGGAGTTTTCCATGAGTTCGCCGACCGAGCGAACGCGGCGGTTGCCCAGATTGTCGATGTCGTCGATTTCGCCGCGGCCATCGCGCAGGTCAACCAGCGTGCGGACGACTTCCACGATATCTTCCTTGCGCAGGGTCCGCATGGTGTCGGGCGCATCGAGTTCAAGGCGCATGTTCATCTTGACGCGGCCAACGGCCGACAGGTCATAGCGCTCGCTGTCGAAGAACAGCGACTGGAACATGGCTTCGGCAGTTTCGACGGTGGGCGGCTCACCCGGACGCATGACGCGATAGATGTCAAACAGCGCGTCTTCGCGGCTCTCGTTCTTGTCGATTGCCAGCGTGTTGCGCAGATAGGCACCGATCGAAATGTGATCGATATCCAGGATCGGCAGCTCGTCAAAGCCCTTCTCGACCAGTCCGGTCAGCAGCTTCTCGTCCAGTTCGTCGCCCGCTTCGGCATAGATTTCACCGGTCTGAAGGTTGACCAGATCCTCGGCGACATACATGCCGTAAAGGTCTTCATCGACCGCCAGCAGGTGGGTTAGGCCGTTCTCGGCAAGCTTCTTGGCCTGGCGGGCCGAGAGCTTCTTGCCGCCTTCATGCACGACATCGCCAGTCTTGGCGTCGATCAGGTCGTGGGTCGGCTTGGCGCCCTTCCACTTTTCGGCATCGTAAGGAACGCGCCAACCCTTCTCGGTCTTCTCATAGTTCAGCTTGTTGTAATAGGTGTCGAGGATTTCCTCGGCATCCATGCCAAGCGCCTTGAGCAGCGAGGTGACCGGAATCTTGCGACGACGGTCGATACGCGCATAGACGATGTCCTTGGCGTCGAATTCGATATCGAGCCAGGACCCGCGATAGGGAATGATGCGGCCAGCGAACAGCAGCTTGCCCGAAGAGTGCGTCTTGCCCTTGTCGTGATCGAAGAACACGCCGGGCGAACGGTGCATCTGCGAAACGATAACGCGCTCGGTGCCGTTGACAACGAAAGTGCCATTGGGCGTCATGAAGGGCATGTCGCCCATATAGACGTCCTGCTCCTTGATGTCCTTGACTGAACGGGCGCCGGTTTCTTCATCCACTTCAAACACGATCAGCCGCAGCGTCACCTTGAGCGGGGCAGCGAAGGTCATGTCGCGCGCACGGCACTCGTCGATGTCGTATTTGGGCTGTTCGAATTCGTAGCGCACGAATTCGAGCGATGCGGTGTTGGAAAAGTCAGTGATCGGGAAGACCGACCGGAACACGGACTGCAACCCCTCTTCAGGCCGGCCACCCTTGGGCTCGGCAACCTGAAGAAACTGATCATAGGAAGCCTTCTGGACTTCGATCAGATTGGGCAGCTCCGTGACTTCGCGGATGGAGCCGAAGGACTTGCGAACCTTGCGGCGGCCGTTGAACGTGGTAGCCATGAAAGCTCCTACTTTAAAGCGCTTGTCTCGGAGGCAGATATCCAAAGACCCGACTATCAGCCGTCGGCGCTCGGGATATATGCCTGGTTAGTCAATTCGTCGGGTCTTGGTGGATGGCAAAAGAATCCGGCTCACAACCCGATGAGCCGGTTCACAGACACGTGATCAGCGACTAAAGCCCCGCACGAGGGACAGCCCACGGCGAGGTCAACAGAGGCTTCAATCTGCCCGCGACATCCAAATTCGTCATATATTTCCGCAAATTGGGGCTTGGACCCATCCAATCGGCCCAAAGCGAATCGTTCCGTCAGAAACGGAAAAGCGAAATGGCACATAAAGCGCCATTTCGCAAATTTCAAGGCAAAAGTCGAAATTACTTGAGTTCGACCTTGGCGCCAGCAGCTTCCAGCTTCTTCTGGATGTCTTCGGCTTCAGCCTTCGACACGCCTTCCTTGACGGCCTTCGGAGCACCTTCAACCAGGGCCTTGGCTTCGCCCAGGCCGAGGCCGGTGATGCCGCGGACTTCCTTGATGACGTTGATCTTGTTGTCGCCGAAGGCGGCAAGGATCACGTCGAATTCGGTCTTTTCTTCAGCAGCAGCGGCCGGAGCAGCACCGCCAGCAGCGGCAACAGCAACCGGAGCAGCGGCGGAAACGCCCCACTTTTCTTCCAGCATCTTGGACAGCTCGGAAGCTTCCAGAACGGTCAGGGCCGAGAGATCATCAACGAGTTTGGCGAGATCAGCCATTTTACACTCTTTTCAGTTTGAGTTCGGGTTCGAATGTTGAGGTAGTTTGGAACGGCCTTACGCCGCTTCGCTCTTTTCGGCGTGAGCCTTGAGAACGCGGGCAATGCCCGCGCCTGGCTGCACCAGAATGGAAGCGATGTTCGTTGCCGGCTGCTTGACAAGACCTGCGAGCTTGGCACGCAGTTCGTCCAGCGACGGCATGGTTGCCAGCGCCTTGACGCCATCGGCGTCCAGAGCGGTCGTCCCCATGGCACCACCGAGAATAACGAACTTCTGGTTCTTCTCGGCGAAGGCCGCTGCGATCTTGGGTGCAGCGACGGGATCTTCCGCATAGGCGATGACGGTCGGGCCGGTAAACAGGCCCGAGATATCCGCGACATCGGTTTCCTTAAGAGCGAGCTTGGCAAGGCGGTTCTTGGCGACCTTGACCTTGCCGCCAGCCTTCTTGACCTGCACGCGCAGGTCAGTGAACGCAGCGACGGTCAGGCCGGTATTGTGCGCGACGACGATCGATCCAGCACCCGCAAGGGATTCCTGGAGCGAGGCGACGACTTCACGCTTTTCCGCTCTTTCCAAAGCTAGTCTCCACAAATAAGCCCCAGGGCATTTGCCAAGGGACCATTGCCAATTGCTGCCCCCTGCCCTGTGGGCCGGGGAACAACGGTTAGTGCCTGCCAACCGAGTGCCCGCTTGGGGCAACTGGCTTAGGTTCGAACCACAAACTCTGGGCCATTCGGCCCGGAATTGGGTCTCACCCCGTCTATTGCTGGCTCCAGAACTGGAATTAACGGCATGACGCCGGCCGGCAGTCTCGGACAGGACTTAACGCAGCCCCCGAAGGGACGGCGAAACCGGGCGGCGAACCGCCCGGAATTCGAATTAGACGGCCGTATTCGGCTCGACATGGACACCCGGGCCCATGGTGGAGCTCACGGACACCCGCTTGACATAGGTACCCTTGGCGCCAGCCGGCTTGGACTTCTGCACGGCGTCGGTGAACGCCTTGATGTTCTGCAGCAGCGCGTCCTCGGAGAACGACACCTTGCCGATGCCGGCGTGAATGATACCGGCCTTCTCGACGCGGTATTCCACAGCGCCGCCCTTGGCAGCGCCAACGGCGCCCTTGACGTCCATGGTCACGGTGCCGACCTTGGGGTTCGGCATCAGGTTGCGCGGGCCCAGGATCTTGCCCAGACGGCCGACCAGCGGCATCATGTCCGGAGTGGCAATGCAGCGGTCGAAGTCGATCTTGCCCGACTGGATGGTTTCGAGCAGGTCTTCAGCGCCAACAATGTCAGCACCGGCAGCGGTGGCCTCGTCGGCCTTGGCGCCACGGGCGAACACAGCGACGCGAACGGTCTTGCCGGTGCCATTGGGCAGGCTCACGACACCACGAACCATCTGGTCGGCGTGACGCGGGTCAACACCGAGGTTCATCGCGATCTCGACGGTCTCGTCAAACTTGGCCGAAGCCTTCGACTTCACCATCTTGATGGCATCTTCGAGCGAGTACAGCTTGTTGCGATCGATGCCTTCACGGGCAGCGGCAACCTTTTTTGCAATCTTTGCCATCTCTATCAGCCCTCGACCTGGATGCCCATCGACCGGGCGGAACCGGCGATCATGCTCATTGCGGTTTCAACGTCGTCCGCGTTGAGGTCCTTCATCTTCTTTTCGGCGATGTCACGAAGCTGGGCTTCGGTGATGGTGCCGACGCTTTCCTTGCCCGGCAGCTTGGAGCCGGACTTCAGGTTCATCGCCTTCTTGATGAAGTAGGTGACCGGCGGCTGCTTCATCTCGAAAGTGAAGCTCTTGTCGGCATAGGCAGTGATGATGGTCGGAATCGGCGAGCCCTTTTCGAGCTCCTGCGTAGCCGCATTGAAGGCCTTGCAGAATTCCATGATGTTCAGACCGCGCTGACCCAGCGCCGGACCGATCGGGGGCGACGGGGTGGCAGAGCCAGCCGGGACCTGGAGCTTGATATAGCCCGTAATCTTCTTAGCCATTTTCTATCCTTCTCATGCGCCCCGAAGGGCAGTTGAAGCCGTGGTACGGTTTCCTGACGCCGGCTAAGCGCCATCCCCTTCCACGGGTTTCGCGAGGTTGCCCCCGCGTATCGATCAGACCTTTTCGACCTGACCGTATTCGAGCTCCACAGGCGTGGGGCGACCGAAAATCGAGACCTCGACCTTGAGGCGGGAGCGTTCCTCGTCCACCTCTTCGACGATGCCATTGAAGCTGGCGAACGGACCGTCCGAAACGCGAACGTTCTCGCCCACTTCGAAACTGACGGAGGGCTTGGGATGATCCACGCCTTCCTGCACCTGCTGCAGGATCGACATGGCCTCGCTCTCCGAAATCGGCATCGGCTTGTTGTCCGAACCGAGGAAACCAGTGACCTTGGGCGTGTTTTTGATCAGGTGGAACGCCTCATCGGTCATATCCATCTTCACCAGCACATAGCCCGGGAAGAACTTGCGCTCCGTATCGACCTTGCGGCCTCGACGGATCTCGACGACCTTTTCGGTCGGCACGATCACGTCTTCAAACAGGTGCTCAAGCTTCTTTTGCGCAACCTTGAGACGGATATCTTCCGCCACCTTGCGCTCGAAGTTCGAATACGCCTGAACGATGTACCAGCGCTTGGCCATAAAGGGTCGCCGCTCCCAATAACTTTTCTTGTATGAACCGACTTAGCGGATCGACAGCATCAAGGATACGAACCAGGAAATGACCTGGTCCGCCGCGAGGAAGAACAGGCTGGCCAGAATGACCAGCACCAGAACCATGATCGTGGAAATCACAATCTCGCTCCGGCCCGGCCAGGTGACCTTGCTGACTTCCGAGCGAACCTGCTGGAAAAACTGGACTGGGTTCGTGCGGGCCATGGGCAAATCTACTTCGTATCTTGGTGCAAAACCAAAGGCCGCGCAGGAATCCCGCACGGCTAGAGCGGGCTATCTAGAGGCTTTGCCAGAGGAATGCAACAGGCTTGGCAATCGAATCGCCGCTCCGGACACGGTCTGTTTCCGATCACATGTAAAGCATAAGTGCAAAAGGCGCACGAATCCCCCTTGCGCCCCCGCATTGCATGTCGTTGGATAGATTGTGCCCGGAATGTGGCAAAGCTCGTGGAGGGAGCAATGTCGTTCGAGGTCCTTGCCTGCCAATTGATGCATTTTGGTCCCCATCCGACCATTTCAGGTCGTATCACCGGGGTGGTGCGCGTGCGGATTCGCGAGCAATTCCAGGGCAACGTTACCGAATACGGCCTTGACCTGCCTGTGAGGGCCAATTGTGGCAAGGTGCCGCATGAGCAGGTGCGCACCGCTTTGCTCACCCATGCAGCCCATCAGCTCAACAAGCTCAAGGCCAGGCACAGCGATCCCCTGCCCGCAGCAGCAGAATAAGCGGTAACAACCTCGTTGCGGCTTTGCGGCAGTCCAAGCCGTCCTGGATGCCCATCGAAAACCCGGATAGCGCCGGAAACCATTTCGGCAATCGTACGTTCTTGGAAATGCAGGATTTGCCTCCTGCGACCTCCAACGTCAGTCCCCGGATCCCATGCACTCCCTACCCCTGCCGGGGACTGGCTCTTTTCGTTTGCCCGGCCGGTCGCATACCCGACCGACCGGGCAGTCTGGCTATGATCAGGCAATAAACACGTCGTCGCCAACATTCGTGCCCAGGTCGGCCGACAGCAATTCGTAGTCGGCCAAGGATCTGACCGCGATCTGATCCGCGCGATCAGCACCGCGCAAGATCGTGGCCTCGCCGCTCGTTTCGTGCTGCATGAGCAGGTCTGAGCTGCCATCGCCATCAAAATCGGCAATGCTCACAACGTGATGCCCTTGGGGCGCAAAGCCAATATTCACATTGGCGCCGCTGCCGCCCTCAATGAAGGACATCCAGCCGCTGGTCGCGCTCTGAAACAGGATGTCGTCCTTACCGTCATCGTTGAAGTCACCCACACCGATGAACTCGACTGTCCGGACACCGAGCCCGACGGTGTAAGGTGCACCGTCCTGGGCGCCTTTCACATAGGACACCCAGCCACTGCTATCACTCTGGAACAGCAGGTCGTCCCGGCCATCCCCATCAAAATCCCCGGTCGCGAGCAGCGTTTGCCCGGGGCGGAAACCGACATTGACAGTCGCGCGCGTCGCGCCGTCCACATAGGCGTACCATCCGCTTGAGTCGCGCTGGAACAGGATGTCGGTCGCGCCATCGCCGTTAAAGTCCCCGAGGCCCTTCAGGCTCTCGCCATGCCGGAAGCCGACATTGGAGAAGGTGCCGTCGCCCTCGACCATGGAGTACCATCCCGAGCTGTCGCTGCGGAACAGCAGGTCGTCGCGTCCGTCGCCGGTGTAATCGCCCACAGCCATCAGCGACAGGCCGCTACGGAAGCCGATATTGGTATTGGCTCCAGCTCCATCGAGATGGCCGTACCAGTCATTGCCATTGCGGTAGAGCAGGTCATCGGTGCCGTCGGCATTGAAATCCCCGATGCCGACAACTTCACGTCCGGAAGCGTGCGCGACATAGTGCAGGCTTCCCGTCAGACCCTCGATGTAGCGAATGGCACCGGAAGAAGCCTGCACCAGCAGATCCGCTCCCAGGTTGCCGCCGATATTGGTGTGCTCTTCCAGCTCGATGAGAACGTCCGAGAAAGCGATGTATTCGACACCGCTAAAGCTCTTGGTGCCATAGCCAAAGGTGTCGTGCATCGCCGTCCCGGCGACCAGGTCGAGGATGAAGCCACTCCGGTTCCACTCGATCTGCAGGATATCGATCCCTTTGCCGAAATCGGCGGTATCATCTCCGATATTGGCGCTGAAGATATTGGTCCCATCGTCACCGATAAAGCTATCGTCGTGGACCGTTCCCCGAATGCGCTCAACGCTGGTGATCTGATCCACATCGCCATAGGGCTTGCTGACTGTTCCGGCAGTCAGATCGACATGGATCGGTCCGCCGATCAGGGGCCCGTAGTCGATAAAGTCGTATCCTTCGCCACCGTCAATAAGGTCGTTGCCGGCGTATCCCGAGAACACGTCATTGCCGTTGCCGCCGATGAGCTGGTCATCGAAATTCGAACCGAACAGGGCGTCGGGATTGTCACCCGCGACGAACTGCACACCCGCAGGTGCAGATTGCGCATTCAGGCTCAGCCCGAAGCTGTCCATGAAGGCGTCGATGGGAGCGTAGTCGCCCTCGCCGGCAGCCACGAGCAATGGATAGAGTTCGGTGATCAGCACCGTGCGGCTGAAACTGATCCCGAGAATATGCTGGCCGTCCCAACTGATATTGGCATCGTTCACCACCCCACCAGCGGGAACATCGCCGTCCCAGGTCAGACCGGAAACGCTCACCCGCGTGACCAGACCATTGGAGCCGGTCAGGTAGATGTGGCTGACCCCGAAAACCGGTGTCTCGACCCGGTCGAAGGCAATGCCGGTCAGCGCATCGTTAAGGATGGCATTGGTGGAGCCACCGATCTGCTGGCTAAAATACAGATAGTCCATTCAACCCCTCCAAAACTCAAAATTCATTCGCCAATTACTCTGAAATAACCATCCAGAAACACAACAACATGACACCACGTTGTTGCAGCCTGAGGTCAGATTTGCACAAATTGAAATATCCGGCACCTAAAAAAATCGGCCAAGATCCCAAAACCCACCGTTACCCATACAGCAAACGGAAAAACCGACCGATGGCGAATTTGCCAGCAATGCTGTCCACATAGCTATGGAAACTGTCAATAACGATTTGTTAGCCACGACACATTGCCAGCAAAAGACGACGAGTATGGTTAAGACCACGATCGTGTCGCGCTGATCTGTTCAAAGATGTCTGGAAATTGCCTGGCAGGGGCTGGGGGACTCGAACCCACGACCCTCGGTTTTGGAGACCGATGCTCTACCAACTGAGCTAAACCCCTTCAGGCGAGGGTGTGTCTAATGGCAAAGCGCGGCAGATGCAAGGGGCAGTTTGAACCTCTGCCTGCCCGTTCACAGCCATGTTCAATTGGCCCGCGTGCCACGCACATCACAATGCCCATACCACCGCCAATCCGGCGTTTCGATAGTCTGACGACAGTGCAGCGGCTGTGCGACGCTGTAGCATTCGGCGTATCGGGAGCGTTCAAATCCCTTGTTCGTTGTCATCGCTGATGTTGCCGAAGGTCCATTCAGGCGCGCCCTGAGAAATGGTCATTGGCGCTGAAGGTCCCACGCTGAAATCCTGCAGCCATTATCTGATTTGCCTCGGGAGACCATCGTGCGCCTCAAGCCGCCTGTCAGTGTGGATCACGCCAGGAACTACCTGATGTCCTGTGCAGAGCTGGCCTGGGACAGCCCGCAAGCGCTTGAACTTGGTCCCATTCTGGATGGCATTGCCAACGCCATGGCCATCGTCAGCGCCTTGGACATCCCCGACGATATCGAACCGCTGTTTGGCGAGGATATTGCCACCGCCGGGCAAGAACCGAGATGACTGGCATCCTGGACATGACGGCAACCGAGCTGGCTGGCAACATCGCGTCTGGTCTGGTTGATCCGGTTGAGGCCGTGTCAAGCTACCTTGAGCGCATAGAGGCGCGTGAACCGCTATGGCGGGCCTGGGCACATATTGACCGGGACGGCGCCTTGGCGGAGGCCAGGGTCATGACCGAGGAAGCACGATCCGGCGCTCTGAGGGGTCCACTGCATGGCGTGCCCGTGGGTATCAAGGACGTGTTTCACGCCCAGGGCATGCCGACGCTGGCTAATTCTAAGACCATGGATCCGAACGCCACCTATGCAGATTCGGGTGTGGTCGCGGCGCTGCGCTCGGCCGGCGCCATTATCCTGGGCAAGTGCGAAACCGTGGAATTTGCCGGCATGGGCGTTCCACCCGGATCCCGCAACCCCTGGAACCCCGCCCATACCGGGGGCGGGTCAAGCTCGGGGTCAGGTGTCGCCGTTGGGGCGCGTATGGTGCCCGCGACCATCGGCACCCAGACCGGGGGCTCCAACCTTCGTCCCGCCTCCTACAATGGCGTTGCCGGCTTCAAGCCCAGCTACGGCGCCCTCTCCCGCGACGGGCTGCTGCCGGTTTCCTGGAGCCTGGACCATCCCGGACTGATAGCCCGCTCGGCCGAGGACCTCGACCTGATCTTCGGCGCCATCGCACAAAACCCTGGCCTGGAAGCCAAGCAACAAGACGCGTGGCGCATTGGTGTGTTGCGGGATTTCTTCTTTGAAACATCCGAAACGGACACCGTGGCCGTCGTCGACGCCGCTTTGGCACGCCTCAGCGCGGCAGGTATGCAGGTCGACACCGTGGCTCTGCCCGAATTGTTCAGCGCGCATCATGCGATCCATCACCTCATCATGAGCACGGAGATGGCCGCCTACCACGCTCCCCGCCTGGCCAGCGCCGGCGAACGGATGTCGGAGCGGCATAGACTGCTGGTGCAAGCCTTCGCTTTGGTTCCGGCTGGATATTATCTGCAGGCCTTGCGGGCGCGGCGCATGCTGCGTGATGCCATGCTGCCGCTCTTCGACGCACACCCCGTGCTGGCCATGCCGACGACCCCGGCGCCAGCGCCGGAGGGGTTGGAATCGACCGGCAACGCTTCTCTGCTATCCCCCTGGAGCCTGCTCGGCTTTCCGGCAGCAACCATTCCCTGCGGGCTTGCCGAGAATGGACTTCCGCTTGGCCTGCAACTTGTCGGCGCACCTGGCACTGACCGCACTGTCATTCAGGCCGCCATCGCCGCAGAGCGCGTGCTTGGCCGCCTCGAACTGCCTGCCTGAGAGGACAATTCGTGACCGATCTCGACAGATACGCCTATTCGCCAATCACCAGGCGCCCGCCGCTGTCGCTTCCAGGGAATGCGCGCATCGCGGTCTTCGTGGTGCCCAATGTTGAATATCTTGAATGGCTGCCGCCCCCGAACCCGCAGCGCGCGCCCTATCCAGGACCGCTCCCCAATGTGGCGGGCTTCCAGCCGCGCGACTATGGCAATCGAGTTGCATTGTGGCGGCTGTTCGAGCTTTTCGACGATCTGGGCATTCGCGCCACAGCCTCGATGAATGCAGCGGTGTTCGAGCATTTTCCACGCATTGCCGAGGAAATGGTCCGACGGGATTGGGACTATCAGTCACACGGCCTTTACAATACCCGCTTCGCCTTTGGGATGGATGAGCCGATGGAGCGCGAACTGATCGAAACCGTGATCGACATCGTTCGGCGCGCCACCGGCAAGACGATCAGTGGCTGGCTCGGGCCTGCCCTGACCACGACCCTGCGCACCCCGGACCTTTTGGCCAAAGCAGGCGTAAAATACTGGGCCGACCTGTTCCATGACGACGAGCCCACCGAGGTCAGGGTTGCCAGGGGCAGACTGATCTCCCTGCCCTATAGCTTCGAGGTCAATTCCGGCGTAGCGCTGGGCGGGCAGGCGCAGACCGCCCAGGCCTTCGGCCGGTTGATCATGGACCAGTTCGATATGCTCTATGAGGAAGGCGCCACGGCGCCCAAGGTCATGGCCATCTGCCTCCATCCTTTTGCCGTGACGGCACCCTCCCGCATCAAATATCTGCGGCAGGCGCTCGAATATATCCTGGGTCACAGCGGCGTCTGGCAGGCCACGGCCGGTGAGATTGCCGACTGGTACTATGCCAATCATTTCGGCCGCCGGCTTGCCGGGGCCGCCACCGACGCCGCGTGAGGCCGCCATGACCGAGCTCGCTCCAACCTACAACAGCGTCGCCGTCGATCCAGTGACGCGCATGGACCACGGCCTTTACAGCTTTTCGCCCCTGCCTGACCGACCGCGCCTGGTCTGGCCGAATGGGGCGGCCGTGGCCATGGCTGTGGTCATCACGGCCGACTATGGCGATCTGGTCACCAGCCCGCTCAATCTGGTCGGGTTCACCTATAGGGACTATGGCGCAAGGGTCGGCGTCTTCAGGCTTATGCGCATTCTGGACGCGTTCGGAATCAAGGCGACCTTGCCAATCAGCGACGTGTTGCTCGAGCGCGCCCCGGCCCTGGTCGAGGACGCCTTGGCCAGAAACTGGGAATTTGTCGGCCATGGCGCAAGGGTCAACCAGGTCGTCAATTCGGCCCTGGAGGTCGCGGATGAACGGGCCTATCTCGCTGCCTCGGCAGCGGCGATCAAGCAGGCGACTGGACAGGCACCTCGCGGCTGGCTTGGCCCCGGCGGCAGCCAGTCCAGCAATACCACAACCCTCCTGGCAGAGCTGGGCTACGACTACACGCTCGACTGGGGCAATGACGATCAGCCCTATGCCTTTCACGTGCCGCAGGGTCAGCTCAGCGCCCTGCCCTACAGCCCCGACACCGCCGACGCCGCGGTCATTCAGGCCCAGAGCCATACGCCCTGGGAATATGAGACGGCCCTTACCGATCACCTGGAAACGTTGATCCAGGACGGCCAACGCTCCGGCATGGTCATGACCCTTGGGCTGCAGGCGCATGTTTCCGGCCAGCCACTGCGCGCAAAATACATCCGGCAATTCCTCGAGACGGCACGGGCCAGCGGCCAGGTCTGGTTCGCCACCGCATCCGAGATCATCGACGCCTGGCGCGCCCAGATCTAGCCCATCGCACCCCGCCACAGCCCGGCTGAGATTTGCTCACGGCCGGGCGCAGATGTCTTGGTTAGGCGCGAGCCTTGAGGCCCTGTACCGTTTTTCCGCAGTCGTGAGCGGAGTACGGGACATGCCGATAAGATACTGGGCAATCATCGTTCTTGTCGGCGTCATCTTTGGCAGCTCGTTCCTGCTGATCGAAATCGCAGGGCGCGAACTGGAGCCGTTGACCATGGCCGCAGGCCGCGCCTTCATCGCGGCGGCCGTAAGCTGGTTTATCGTGCTGGTAAGCCGGATCAGGGTCCCGACCGAACCGCTGCTGGTCGCTCAGCTGCTCGGGTTGGGTGTGATGAGCTATGCCTTTTCATTCGTGATGATGCCCATCATCCAGGACCACATCTCCACAGGTCTGGTCGCAATGATCAACCTCCTGCTGCCGATCATGACCCTAGCCGTTTCCCATTTCTGGCCGGGTGGCGAACGCGCCAATCGCATCAAGGCGATCGGAGCCGTAATCGGCTTCTCCGGTGCCTCAATCCTCGCCCTGCCCAGCTTTGCCGGTGGCATGGGCGGACAGGCACTGGGCGTGGTGCTGTGTCTGCTCAGCACCTTCGTCTTTGCAGTTGCATTCAACATCACACGGGGCTTCGCCCGCATAGCGCCACAGGTGGTCGCTGCCTATGCGATGACCGGCGCGCTGCTCGCAACGCTGCCGCCGGCGGTGCTCATCGAAGGGATGCCGCAAATCGAGCTCTCGCAGACCTGGTGGGCCTGGCTGGCGTTGGGCCTCTTTCCCACCGCCTTCACCTTTCAGGTCATGTACTGGATGATTCCCCGGGTCGGGGTGACCAACTTTTCGGTCAATGCCTATATCGGGCCCATCGTCGCTACGCTGCTGGGCACCACGCTGCTGGGCGAGGTGGTGCATCCGCTGCATCTGGTTGGTATCGTCGTGGTCATGACAGGACTGCTGGTAATTGATGGCAGACTAATAAAGCGCTTCGTGCGGCCCGACACCCGCAGCAGTCAGACAGTCTGACCCGCCTCCTTCGGCTTGCGGTTGGCAGTGACCAGTGTCAACAGGATCGGCAAGGACAGCAGTGGGATCAAACCCATGAAAAGAAAAGCATGCTGGAAGTCGGCAATCTGCGGCAGGTGACCATCGGCGACCAGGAACGACAGCACAGTGGCGCCAAAGGAAATGCCAAGCCCCATGGCCAGTTGCTGGAAAACCCCGGCAGATGCCACGCTACTGCTGAGCTTGTCGTCGGGCACATCCGAATAGGTCAGGGAGTTGACCGCGTTGAAGTGCATGGTGCGAATGGCGCCCAGCGCGAGGACGGCTGCCACTGTCAGAACCAGGCCCGATTGCGCATCCATGGCAAAGAAACTGACCATGAGTCCCGAGCCAAGAACGGTCACGGTCATCAACAGGCCACCATATCCGATCATGGCAATAGCTCGCCTGAGGAGCGGCTTGGCCAGAAACGCGCCCACAGCGGAAATCGAGGTGATGAGGGCCGCCATGATCGGGGTCATTCCATAGCCGATCTGCAGTGTCAGGGGCAGCAGGAAGGCCGAGGAATTGAGCCCCACGCGACCGATGCCACCGGCAATGACCCCAACCGAAAAGCGCTGATTGGCAAACAGCGAAAGATCGAGCGCAGCATGCGCACGGCCTCGTGCAAGTGCCATATAGGCCACAAAAATCAGCACCGCGCCGGTAAATATGCCAAGCGTGCCGACCAGGCCAGTAACCGGATGGGCCAGATGTTCCACCCCGAGCTGGAACAGCACAAGCGAGGCTGCCACCATCAGGAAACCGGGCAAGTCGAAGCGCTTGGCTCCGGCCACCGGCAGGGCCGGTATGAAACGAAGGGTCAGGACGATGGTGAGCAGGCAGAGCGGCATGCTGACCAGAAAAAGCATCCGCCAGGATGCAAAGGAAATGATGCTGGCGCCCAGGAGGGGCCCTAGCAAAGGGCCGATCAGAACAGGCAGTGTCAGGTAGGTCATGGCGTCCAGCGTGCGTCCGGGCCCGAACGCCTTGAGCACCAGAAGCCGCCCCACGGGGGTCATCAATGCCCCGCCGAAGCCCTGCACGACGCGTGCGGCAACCAAAAGGCTCAAGTTAGGGGCCATGGCCGCAAGCAGGGAGCCAAGGGTAAAAACGACCAGCGCCGCACAGAAAACCCGGCGAGCGCCGAATTTGTCTGCAAACCAACCGCTCACCGGCATGAACACGGCCAGGCTGACCAGATAACCGGTGATGGCCAGATGCAGGAGCAGCGGATCGACAGCCAGTGCCTCGGCGATGGTGGGTATGGCAATGGTGAGCAGCGTGGTGTCCATGCCCTGCATCAGAAAGGCAAAGGCAACGATGAAAGCGACGACAATGCGTCGCCGTTCGCTCAGGGGCGCGGCGGCTGATTGAGACATTGATAGTATTCCGTTTGGACCGTGCGCCACACCGGGGCACGAATTCACCGTGGTGTTGGACCCAACATCCATGGGTGCTCTGGGAGGGTCAAATTAGTTTCCCTCGGTCGCCGCCAAGAAATCCTCATGCCCTTTTGTGGAACCCGGCAGGACCGCCGCGTGAGCATTTCTCATCGGCTCTGGGAGAATTCCCCATTGGCGGCACACAGCCTCAATCCCTTAGCGTTTCGGTATCGAAGCTCAAAGGATGAGGTTGACCGCCATGGCTGTTTGGGACGCGTTTCTGACCGAAGACGACAAGAAGGTGATGGCCGCGCGCAAGCCGCGCAAGCCGACCGGCCCGGGCGCCAAGGTGGGGCTGCTGGTTATCGATATGCAGAACACCGCCATGGGACATGACAAGCCGATCTGGGAACAGCTCGATGAATATTCGGGCGCCTGCGGCCCGCATGCATGGAAGGCCGTGCCCTTCCAGCAGAAGCTGCTCAAGGCCGCCCGCGCCGCCGGCATGCCGGTCATCTATTCCAAGCATATTTTTCACCCCTATACCGGGCTGGCCATGTCCGAGCCGGGCAACAATTTCAGCTCGGAAAACGCCAAATCCGAAGTGCCAATCGAAGTCGCGATGATGGATGGCGACATCCTGGTCGAAAAACAGACACCGAGCTGCTTTGCCTTTACCAATCTGCCGCTGATCCTGAGCTCTCTGGGGCTTGATGGTTTGCTGGTGGTGGGAAACAGCACGTCTGGTTGCGTGCGGGCCACCTGCGTCGATGGACGCGCCCATGGCTACAAGATGAGCGTGGTCGAAGAAGGCTGTTTCGATCGTATCGAACTCTCTCACGCCGCAGCGCTGTTCGACATGGCCTTCAAGATCTGTGACGTGATCAGCACCGATCAGGCACTGGACATTATTGGCCAGAACTCACAGGCCGCCAAGGCCGCCTGACGGCCGCCTCCCAGGGTTGGCCACCGCGGTCCGCATGTCGTGCGGACCCATCCCTCATACCGCGAGAAACCGTCATGCTTGTTGCCGCACTGCAGCTGGGGCCTGCCGCCCCTACAATCACCGAAACCGCAGACCGCATCCTGGCGCTGGTCGAAAAGGCAGGCGCTGCAGGCGTCACGCTGGCCGTGCTGCCTGAACTGGCCCTGACGCCCTATTTTGCCGCCGAGGTGCACGAGGACCTGACGCCCTTCGTGAACCCCGAGGAGAACCAGACTGCCATTGACGCCATCGCAGCCAGGGCAGCACAATTTGGCGTGGCCCTGGTCCTGCCGTTTGCCGAGCAGAACAATGCCGGGCTCTACAATTCGATGAGCTTCATCGACAACAAGGGCAGCCGCGTCGGCACCTTCCGCAAGATGCATATTCCCGGCCAGGTCGATCCCAAGGCCGATGCACCGATCACTATTCTGGAGAAACGCTATTTTCTTCCCGGCGATCTCGGCTTTGCCGTGCATGACCTGGGAGCAGTCAAGGTCGGCGGGCTGATCTGCTATGACCGGCGGTTCCCCGAATCCTACCGCTCCCTGTCCATCAACGGGGCCGAGGTCATTGCCGTGGCCTACAATACGCCAGTCATGCCTGGTGGGACGCTCGGGCAGGCCCGCAAGGCCTCCGAACTGGCAATCTCGGCCGGGGCCTATTTCACCGGCACCGCCGTGATCGCGGCAGGCAAGGCGGGCAAGGAGAATGGCGTGCGCTATATCGGCCGTTCCTTCGTCGTCGGCTCGGACGGTTCCATTCTCGCCCGTGCAAAAACCAACCACGACGAGATGATCCTGGCCGAGCTTGATCTCGACCGCCAGGTCAAGATCCGCGAACGCTGGGCCTTTGCTACCAATCGGCGGCCCGACGAATACGTCATGCGCGAGCCTGCCTGAAGTCGGCCGCCATGAACCAGATGGCTCCACCTCCAGGCCCGCGCACGGCCCGCAAACGGCCGCGGGTATCCAAGGCCATCACGGTCCGCAATTTCCGCATATTTTTTGCCGGCTCGGTCATCTCAGTACCTGGAACCTGGATGCAGATGACGGCACAGGCCTGGCTCGTCCTGGACCTAACCGGCTCGCCGCTATCGCTTGCCATCGTCACCTCGCTCCAGTTCCTCCCGGTCATGCTGCTTTCGCTGATTGGCGGAGCGCTGGCGGACCGATTTCCAAGGCGACGACTGATGGTGATTACCCAGGCTCTGGGTGCGACCCAGGCCATAGTACTCGGGCTGCTCTGCGCCACGGGAACCATCAATATCTGGCACATTTACGTGCTGGCGATGACGCTGGGCATCATCAATGCCCTCGATGCTCCGCTACGCCAGGCATTTGTCAGCGAACTGGTGCCAACCACGCACCTGCCAAATGCCATCGCCATGGGTTCACTGGCACAGAACCTGGGGCGGATCATCGGGCCCGCCATCGGCGGCGTGGTCATCGCCGCCTTTGGTGTCGCCACGGCCTATTTCCTCAACGCGCTGACCTTTTGTGCCATGCTGGCGGCCCTGGCCCTGCTGCGCACCAGCGAGTTGCAGCCCCGCCGCCTTGCCAATAAGCAGCGCCTGCTCGGACAGGTGCGCGAAGGACTGTCCTTTGCCCGGCGGACGCCACCAGTCTTGTTCCTGCTCATCGCCACGGCCTTTATCGGCCTGTTCGGGCAGAACTTCACCACCATGGTACCGTTGATATCGACCTACCTGGTTCACGCCAGCGCAGCGGAATTCGGCATTCTCAATTCCTGTCTCGGAACTGGCTCCTTCATGGCGGCGGCGATCATGACGACGCGCGGTGCCCCCTCGTCGCGGCGCATCCTGCTTGCCGGGGTCAGTTTCGGGCTGGTGCTCTTTTCCATCAGCTTTTCCTCGAGCCTGGTGCTCTCGGGCTTGCTGTTCTTCATGGTCGGGGCCGCGGCCGTGACATTCTCGGCCTCCATGAACACCTCCCTGCAACTCTGGGCGCCGCCGGAAATGCGGGGGCGCTTGGTCAGCATGATCAACCTGCTCATTCCCTCCCCCATTGGCCCGATCCTGACCGGGGCCGCCGCCTCGACCCTTGGCGTTGCGGCGGCGGTCATGCTCAACGGGCTGCTGTGCTGCCTGGGCGTAGGCGTTGCCTATCTCTACCTTTTGCACCACCGCCGGCGCGGCACAGATTTCGAACATCCCGTGCCCGTTGACGACATCATCCCCGCCCGCAGCGCGCCATGAACGGCAAATGACAGGAAAATGACAGCCAATGCCCAAGAAATATGCACATAGCTGTTATGTTCACAAATTAAGCTTGTCGACGGGTCAAGAGCGTGATTTGCTGTGTTTCGGGGAGGAGAGGCAAGTGAGGTTTCCATGAGACGTCGCGTCCCTCTCAATGCGGTTCGTGCCTTTGAGGCAGCGGCCCGTTACAAGAGTCTGGTCCGTGCAGCGGACGAGTTATGTGTTACCCCAACAGCAGTCAGTCATCAGATCCGACTGCTTGAGGATTTCCTGCAAACCAAGCTCTTCCTGCGCAAGAACAGCAGGCTGGAGCTCACAACCGAATCCCGGGCCTGCCTGGGCAAGCTGACCAACGCGCTCGACCTTATCGACGAATCCTTGATTTCGCTGATGGCTCCAGCCGATGAACGCCAGCGCCTCATGGTGGGGGCCTCCGCCTCCGTCGCGTCGCTCTGGCTCTTGCCGCGCATGAGCAAATATGTCGAAGGCGCACCCGAGATCGACGTGACCATCACCACGTTTGTAAAGCGGCAGGACATCGAGAACGAAGAAACCGATTTGTGGATCTGCAACTGGCAGACGGCATTGGACCGCCGCATCGAGCCGCTGATGGAAGAAGAAATCATCCCGGTTTGTTCGCCTGCGCTGGCCGCCCGCTACGGTTCAGATTGGGGCGCCATATTGCGTGAGGTTCCCTTGATCCACCAGGACAGGGTCCGGACCGAACAGAATGGCCCCTACCCGGACTGGGATCGCTATCTGCGTGAGTATGGAGTCAATCGCAGCGACATCACCAAGGGCCCGCGGTTCAACCAGTCGAGCCCGAGCATCGAAGCGGCCCGCATCGGCCTTGGCGCCATTCTCGGGCGTTCGATCCTGATCGAGGACAGCCTGCGCAACGGCTCCCTTGTACAGATCGGTGAGGCCTATCCGATCCGCAGTCCCTATTTCCTGGTATCTCCGTGGTCGCCAGCCTCCCCCAAGACGGTGAACAGCTTCAAAGACTGGCTGTTCGACCAGGTGCGTGGTCCGATCGCCGCCCGCTCGGTTGTGCCGGCCTGATCTGAAACAAAAACAAGACACCCAGCCCCAAACTGAAGAGGCGCCCAGCAATTGGGCGCCTTTCGGTTTTTGAGCACGTCATACTCCTGCTGAAACGATCCCCAATGCGCCCGGTCAGGCGCCAAAGGCCCATTCGTCATCCGGCATCCAGGAGAAGATGACGGCCTCGCCCACTTCGGGCGGATCGGCGAAGAAGCGTGTATCCGAAATGACCGCGCACAGGTCCTTGCGATCATCGGTCACAAGGTTGATGCGGACCAGGGGCCCCTGATACTCGATGCTAGTGATCGTCGCGGGCAGGTTGCGCCCCCCCACGGCTTCGACAATGCGGCACTTGTCGGCCCGCACGGACACTGTACGCCCCTCGAACTCGATGACATTGTGCCCCCCGATGAAGCGGGCGACGAAAGTGTTGGATGGTTTTTCGAAGACCTCGCGCGCCGTTCCAGCCTGCATGATTTTGCCATTGTTCATGACCACGACCATGTCGCTCAGGGCCAGCGCTTCCTCCTGGCTGTGCGTGACGTGCACGAAGGTAATGCCCAGCTCGGTCTGGATGCGCTTGAGTTCAGACCGCATCAGCACCCGCAAGAAGGGATCCAGCGCGGACAGTGGCTCGTCCAGCAGCAGAACCTTTGGACGGGTGATGAGCGAGCGCGCCAGCGCTACGCGCTGCTGCTGGCCACCGGAGAGCTGGGCCGGCATGCGATGTGCCAGTTCTTCCATCTGCACCAGCTTGAGGAATTCCATGGCCCGCGCCTGACGCTCGGCCTTGGGCACCTTCTTGAGCTTGAGCGAAAAGGCGACGTTGTCGAGCGCGCTCAGATGCGGAAACAGCGCATAGCTCTGGAACATCATTGAGGTGCCCCTGCCCGCGGGCAGCGCGTCGGTGACATTCCGGTCATGGATCAACACGTCCCCGTCGGTGACGTCTTCATGTCCGGCCAGCATGCGCAGGGTGGTGGTCTTGCCGCATCCGGAAGGCCCCAGCAGGCAGCAATAGCTGGCCTTGGGAATGCGCAGGGATATCTCGTCCACGGCGCGGGCGCCGCCGTCATAGGATTTCGAGACAGCAACCATCTCGACGTCAAAGCGGTTGACAGTGCCCTCGGCGGGCTCGCCCGCCTCGGTGTCGGGAACCAGGTTCTTGGCATTGAATTCGGTGTCGATCTTCATGACGATGTCCTCGGAATGGCCAATCAGGCTCAATGGGCGGTAAGGCGAAGCTGTCGTCTCTTGGCAATGCTGCCGCTCACCAGCAGGGTGGCGATGACGATGCTGAACATGAACAGGGTGGTCAGTGTGCCCACGGCGAACATGACCGGGGTGGTGGCGGCCCCCAGAAGGCCCGTCAGTTCCATGGGCATGGTGTTGCCAGTGCCGATATTGAGCCCGGCACGCGCCGATTCCTCGTAGGACGAGGTAAAGCCGGCCATGATGATGCCGATGACCCCAGGCAGGATCAGCGGCAGGATGACATACTGGAACCGTTGGGCCGAGCTGGCGCCGAGATCGGTCGCTGCCTCCTCGTAGGATTTGTCGAGCCGGCCCAGGATGATGAACATGATCAGCATGGCAAAGGGCAGCGACCAGGTGAGTTGGGCCCCGATGCCCGAATACCACCAGTCCGGCCGCAGCCCGAGCAGGCGCAGGGTGAGCGAAATTCCGAAGCCGACGAAAATGCCTGGTACCACCATGCTGGCGATGGCCGAATAGAAGACGAAGTTGGATCCGGGATATTTGCGCCGGAAACTCATGCCGGCAGCAACGCCGATCAACATGGTCAGCAGCGCCACAATCAGCCCCAGCCGAATGGAGCGGAAGAAGGAATTGTGGAGATCCCCCACGCCGCGGCCCTGGGCGCTGAACAGGGTTTCGAACCATACCAGCGAGAAGCCGCGCATGGGGAAACTCATGCCCCCCTCCGGCCCCTGGAAGGACAGCAGATAGACACAGATCATCGGCCCATAGAGGAACAGCAGGAAAGCCGCGAAGAATGTCGAGAGCAGGTAGTAGGAAAGCGGGCGCCGGTTGAGCATAAGGACCTCCTATCGAGCCAGTTCTTTGCGGATATCAACAAGGCGCAGCAGAACGCCCACGAAGGCCATCACCACCACCAGAAGCACCACCGATTTGGCGGCGGCCGGCGGAAACTGGAAGGCATTGATCTCGTTCATGATCGCCACGGCGGGAGTATTGACCTGGTTGCCGCTCATGGCACGCACTAGGAATCCGTCGCCCATCACTGCAGTGACGATGAAAATGGTACCGACAGCGATGCCCGGCTTGATGAGGGGAATGATCACCTCGGTGATCACCTGCCATTCTGTGGCACCCTGGTCCCGGGCCGCTTGCACCACGGCCGGACTGATCTTGGCCATGGAATTGGCGATCGGTCCGACCATGGCCATGGTCAGCATGTTTATGTAGACGACAATGACCGAGAACTCGGAATAAAGCAGCCAGGAGATAGGTTCATCGATCAGGTTCAGACCCATCAGCGCCTGGTTGACTAGCCCCTCGCGCCCGAGCAACGGCACCCACGAAATCATCCGAATGGGCCCTGACGTCCAGAACGGGATAGCGCAGGCTGCCAGGAAGATCGCCCGCCAGAAATTCGAACGCACGTGGTAGATGAGGTAGTAGGCAATGGTGAAGCCGAGCAGCAGCGTAACGCCCCAGACAATAAAGGCCTGCCTGAGCACCGTGGCATAGGTGGCGACTGCCAGATCAGACCTGAAAATGTCCGTCCAATTCCCCAGATAAAACTCTGGAATGATCTCGGCAAAACCGTAATCCATGAAGCTGACGGCAAAGATCATCGCCAAAGGCACAATCACCAGACCGGTCATTATGATGGCGAAGGGGGTGGCCTGAAGCCAGGAGGCGGCGCGGGGGGACATCATCAGAGGGGCTCCACATAGCGTGGTCCCGGGCATCCCCGGGACCGATAACGGGGATCAGGCGGCCATGAAGTCCTGCCAGCGGCGCACGAGGTAGCGATCCTCGTCCATCAGGGTGTTCCATATGCCCACATTGCCCATGCGATCCCAGAGCGAACCGCCATCGCGCACAGCGCCGGCCTGCTCCATGACCTTGCCGAAGGGGTCGATGATCTCGGCGGTGGCGGGCTTGCCTTCGTACCAGTAACCGAAGTCGTTCTCGGTCATCAGCGGCTTGATCACGTCCGGGACAGACGAATAGAAGCCCTGGCGCGAGAAATAGACACCGTTAAAGCCCGAGTTGCACCAGTTCATATATTCCATGACGCAGTCACGGCGCAGCTTGTCGCCGCCATCCAGGTGCGCCATTGCGGACTGGAAAATGTACCAGCCGCGCGAGCCTTCCTCGAGTGGCAGGTACTGGCAGTTGATGCCGCGGGTGCGCACTTCGGTCACGGCCGGGGCGAACATGGATTGCAGCACCACTTCGCCAGATGCCATCAACTGCACCGACTGGTCGAAATTCGTCCAGAAGGAACGGAAATGACCGTCGCGCTTCATGACGATGAGGATTTCGATGGTCTTGTCGATTTCCTCGCGGGTCATATTGCCCTTGTCGCCATAAGTCATCAGACCGGCGGCTTCCAGAGCGACCGCTGCATCGGGCACGCCCACGCCCACACCGTCCTGCAACGCGACCTTGCCGGCGAAATCCGAGCTGAACAGCTCCTTCCAGCTGGTTACCGGACGCGGTACGAGGTCGGGCCGCACGCCCAGAGTGTCCGCATTGTACATCACCGGGATACCAACCAGCCAATCGGTGGGGGTGAGCGAATATTCCTGGGCAGACTGATCGACCCAGAACTGCGACTTGATCGGCGCATAACCCTGCATGGAATAGGGATTGCCATCCGGGTAGGTGCCCTGGGTGAAGAGCGGCACCGTCTGGTCCCAGTACTTGTACTCGCTGACCGGGATCGGCATCAGTATCCCCTTGTTCTTGAAGTAGCCCATGGAGGTGTTGCCGAAGTCGGCCACGTCCACCGTCTCCGGCTGGGTCAGCAGGCGGTTGATGAGCGTGGTATTGTCCAGGGTCTGCATCTGGATGGTGAAACCCAGATCCTTGTTCGCCTGCTCGGCAACCGTCGGGTTGGTCGTGTAGATCGAGCCAACATGGGTGATGGTGATATCCTTGCTTGCCTGGGCCCAAATCGTGGGGAAGCCGGTAATGGCCCCCGAGCCCATGGCGGCGCCGGCGGTGGCGGCTGCACCCTTGATAAAACTGCGGCGGGAAAGTCCCTTGGATTTGTTCTCGCTCATTTGCCTTCTCCTGTGACGCTGGCCGGGGCCCGGCTCGTGTTCTGTCAGCAGGATTGATTGAAGCCAAAGCAGGGACAAATGAGATTAACTCATAGGGACCCAAGAGTTTGATTTGATGTGCGCTCGGCGCAATGGAGCCCTGCAAATTGGTGCAGTGCACTCGGTCAAACAAGCATGGCCGGGACCCCTCAGGCCCCGGCCATGCGTGCAATATTGATTAGCAGAGATAGTTATGCCGTTGCGTATAAGAGCGAGCTCTGAGGCTCACCAAGGTAGCGATACTTGCCGTCAAGATAGAGAAGCGGGCTTATGGCTTCGCACCACACTTCCAACCCCACGATTTCTGCCAGGAAGATAGAGTGCGATCCGTAATGCACCTGCTGACGCACTTCGCAGTCGAAACTGACAAGGCAGTTGACCAGGGCTGGAGCCCCTGTTGCAATGGCTCGCCATTCGTCATGGTCAAAGCGTTGCTCGCGGTTCAGCGAGCTGGAAAAACGTCCGGCAACCGCTTCATGCTCGTCTGACAAGACATTGACGCAGAGCAGCCCTGCCTCGGCAACATGGTCATGCGCGGATGCATTCTTGTTGATGCAGACCAGAAGTGTTGGTGGATCAGCGGTTACAGAGTTGACGGCGGTGGCCACCAGGCCATGCCGAACGCCCCGATTGGTGGTGGTGATCAGGGAAACGCCGGCCGCCAGACGGCGCATGCCAAGTTTGAAGTCGTCGGGAGTCATTGCCTCAGCTTCCTTTCCTGCCACCCAAAAACGGGGTGACAATCATGTGCTGACTATCGGCACGACTCCCGTGTGATCCAATTGACCATTTCTCATCGGCCGCGGTGAGAATAATTGGGATGCCGCCACACCGGGCCAGGCACTAGCCTCATGTCATCGCAAAACAAGTGTGGTGACCATGCGCAAGATCGCCTTCATCGGAACCGGTGGAACCATATCCTCCCTGGGAGTGGGTCCGCTCGATATCATTCACTACGGCGCCCATAAAACGATGCTTCCCGCCGGAGACATCCTGGCAGCCGTACCGCAGGTGATGGATGTAGCCGAAGTCTTCCCTGTGGCTTTCGCCAATGTGCCCAGTCCCAGCATTGGATTTGCTGAATGGAAGGCACTGGCCCTGCAGTGCGCCACGCTGGTCGGAGACCACCCGGACCTGGCGGGGATCGTCATTGGCCATGGTACGGCAACCCTTGAGGAGACGGCATTCGCCCTCGACATGCTGGTTAAGGTCAACATTCCGGTGGTTATGGTTGGCTCGCAGCGGCCACTAAGCGGCCTTGCCTCTGATGCCGCCTCGAACCTGGTCGGCGCTGTACGGGTTGCTGCGGACGAAAGATCGCGGGGCCGGGGCGTGCTGGTGCTGCTCAATGACGAGATCCACCCTGCCCGCGATGTGACCAAGACCGCCACTTACCGGTTGCAGACGTTCAAGGCACATGACTTCGGCATGCTCGGATATGTCGATGGTCCCATCGTCAGCTACTACCGCCGGACAGAACGCGTCACCGCGCCAGAAACCGAGTTCGACCCCAACCGGATCGAATCCCTGCCCCGCGTGGACATCTGCTACGCCTATGCCGGAGCCGATGGGGCCGACGTCGACGCTTTCGTGGCCGCTGGTGCGCAGGGAATAGTCTCCGCCGGATTTGCGCCCGGCATGGCGCCTCCTGGCCAGATGGCGGCCCTGGAGCGCGCCGCCAAGTCGGGTGTTGCCGTGGTGCAATGCACCCGGGCCGGCTCCGGCATGGTGCATGACAGCGACCGGCTGGCCGGGCTGGGATTCGTCCCGGCTGACAATCTCAATCCGCAAAAGGCCCGCATCCTGCTGGCGCTGGCACTGACCCGCAGCCGCAAACGCAGCGAGATCATGCGCATTTTCAAGACCTACTAAGGGCAATCGCCATGTCAGAGCTGAACGATCTTGACGCTTCCACCCTGGCCGCCGGTGTCAGAACCGGCACGATCAGGGTGGTGGATATCGCCGAAGCCGTCATCCGCCGTATCGAGCAACGACAGGGCGAAATACAGGCCTTTGCCTATTTCGACGCCGATCTGGTTCGGGATCGGGCCAAGCTTCTCGATGCCGTTCCGAGAAAGGGGCCGCTGCATGGTGTGCCGATTGGCATCAAGGATGTGATCCATACATTCGACATGCCAACGACCCACAACTCCCCACGCTATGCCAATAGCCACACGCGTATCGATGCAGCCTGTGTGGATACGCTGCGCGCCGCAGGGGCGCTGATAGTCGGGAAAACAGTGACCACAGAGTTTGCTGCCACGCTGCGCGGCGGCGTCACGCGCAATCCGCGCCGGCCGCAGCACACGCCGGGAGGCTCATCGAGCGGCTCTGCCGCCGGAGTAGCCGACAACCAGATGACCCTGGCCCTGGGCACCCAAACGGGCGGTTCAACGATCCGCCCGGCCAGCTTCTGCGGCGTCTTCGGGTGGAAACCGACCTGGGGCGCGATCAGCCGGGAGGGCCTCAAGATGAGCTCGACAACACTTGATACGCTCGGGATCTATGCCCGCAGCCCCGCCGACCTGGCCTTGCTGGCCGATGTCTACGACATTGATGCAGCGACCAGCACCCTGCCCCAGTCGCTCGCCGGACTGAAAGTGGGCATTTGCCGAACGCCGCTTTGGGACAAAGCTGGCGAGGCGACGCAGACAGCCATGCAAGAAACTGCTTCACTTCTGCGCAATGCCGGCGTGACGGTCAGCGATATTGTCATGCCCGCAGAGTTCGACACTTTGCATCAATCCCATCGGTTCATTGCGCGGCGCGAGGGGCGCGCTTCCTTCCTCAATGAATACCGGACCACGCCATCTCTTCACGATGACTTCAAGGCCACCGTGGAGAACCGGGCCGGCACATCGCCCGAGCAGGTGCGCCAGGCCTATCGTCATGCTGACCTGTGCCGCGCGCTCTGGGAAGATATTGCTGCCGCCTATGATTTCGTCATCACCCCGAGCGCAGCCGGTGAGGCGCCGTTTGGGCTTGATTCAACGGGCGACGCCTCGTTCAATTCGATCTGGACGCTGCTGCATGTGCCGGTGGTCAATGTGCCAGGGCTCACAGGGCCAACCGGATTGCCGGTAGGTATATCGGTGACGACGCGGCGCTATGAGGACCGCAGGGCCATCGCTGCGGCGGGTCTGGTCAGCAGCCTGTTTGCCGTTCGCGGCGCCATGGCGGCCGAGTGAGCGCAGGATCACAGGCTTGCAATGAAACCGACGGAATCGGTGATCTCGGCCTGCCGGGAAAGGATCTTGTTGAGCAGGAATTCGTGCACTTGCGCATCATTGTCGGCGATACAATCAGCCAGGATCGTGATGGCAAAATCCATATCGGCCGCCAGTCGCGTCGTCGACAGGATGACGCCGCTGGTTGAAACGCCGGTCAGGATCAGGTGGTTGGCCTCGAAGGCGCTGAGGATCACCGGCAGGTCCGTGCCATAAAGCGGGCCAACCCTGCGCTTGACGACGACGGGTTCGCCCGGAATAGGGGCCAGTTCTTCGATAACGCTCGGCTCGACCAGCCGCCCGGCGGCCTTGGCGGCAGCAAAACCCTTGTTGTTGGCCGAGACTTCAGGATGACCTGGCCGGAAGCCAACCACGACATAGGCGACCGGAATGCCGGCGCCGCGGGCGGCGTCGAGCACCTTCCGGGTATTGGCAATGGCTTCGGCGGCGGGGAAACTGGCGACGATGTCGTGCTGGAAATCCATCACCAGGAGTGCGGAACGGCGTTGGGTCACAGGGTCTTGCCCTTGTAGGAGACCAGCGGCGCGGCGTCCGGCGTGGCGTCGAAATCCATCACCCGGCCGATGACGATGGCCGTGCCGAAACGCTCAAGGACCTCCTCGATCTGGCAATCGATCACACCGGCCGCGCCCTCAAGCACCGGAGCGCCGGTTGCCAGCGTCGTCCAGGAGCCAAGCTGAAAGCGATCAGCCCCCTTGAGATCACCCTTGCCGCCAAATGGGCCAGCAAGGTCGGCCTGGGCAGTGGAGAGATAGTTGATCGCGAAGTGCCCGCCATCCACCATCGTCTGGAACGCCGAGGTCTTCTTGTCGACCGAAACCATCATCATCGGCGGATCGGCGCAGAGATGCGTTGCCGAAAGGGCGAGAAAGCCGCGCGGGCCATCATCGGCCTGTGCGGTCACGATGGCGGTACCTACGGCGCGTAACCCTACGGCCTGCCAGAAGGTGCGGACGTCGATCAATCGTTCGGCGGTGAGCGTGTCGGACATAATCTTGTAACTCCTTGGCGGCAGGTGATGCGGGCGCCTCAGTTGCAGGCGCCCGAGCGTTCAGGCCGCAGCGCTCCTTGCCAGGGCACCATTGCGCGATTTCATCAGCGGCTGGATGTATTGGCCGAATTGCTCGATGCCGGTGATGAAGTCATCAAAGATCAGCATGATGCCATCGATGCCCGGCTGTTCGGCGAGAACATCGAGCATGCGGGCGACGTTCTCATACGACCCGATCAGCTTGGGCCCGCCATTGGACTTGGCCTGGCTGGGATCCTTGAGGATCTGGGCGGCTCCGGCGGCCATGCGGGCGGCCGTGGAGGTCGAGGCCGAGAACTTGTCGGCGCCCGATTGCTGCCCCATCCATTCGATGGCTTCCAGGTCAACGCCCTCGTTGTAGTGTTCCCACTTGGCAAAGGCCATCTCGTCGGTGCGATCGGCAATGATGGTGATGAGCGTGTAGGCCCCCACCTTGCGGCCGGTCTTTTCTGCGGCACTGATCAGACGCTGCGCGTTTTCGCCGCCCAGATGCGGTTCGTTGATCTTGCCGCCGGCGCCGACAAAATTGTAGTCGCACTCTTCTGCCACAAATTGCATGCCGCGATCCGAGCTGCCGGCGGCAACGATGTCGATATGCGATGAGGGGCGCGGCGAAAGCTTGCAGTCGTCCATCTGGAAATACTCGCCCTGGAAATTGGACGTGCCGGTCTCCCAGAGCTCCTTCATCACCTTCACATATTCGGTGGCATAGCCGTAGCGGTTCCTGAAATGCGCATCGCCGGGCCAGAGGCCCATCTGCTGGTATTCCTTGGGCTGCCAGCCGGTGACGATGTTGACGCCGAACCGGCCGGGCGCGATGGAGTCGATGGTCGAGGCCATGCGGGCCGCGAGAGCCGGGGGCAGCGTGAGAAGGGCAATCGAGGCATAGAGCTTGATCTTCTGCGTCACGGCGGCAATGCCAGCCATCAGCGTGAAGGCTTCCAGATTGTGCTGCCAGAACTCCGAGGGACCGTTGTAGCCGCGCAACTTGATCATCGCGAGGGCGAAATCGAGCCCGTAATGCTCGGCCCGTTGCACCACCGTCTTGTTGAGGTCGAATGTGGGATAGGTCTCCGGCGAGGTGGTGGACATGAACCAGCCACGGCTGCCGATGGGGATGAAGACACCAATCTTGGTCATCGAGTTATCCTTATGCGGCCTGGCTGGACGCACCGGAACGCGCCAGCTCGATATTGCGGGTTTTCATGAGCGGCTGGATATATTGGCCGAACTGCTCGATCCCGATGACGAAGTCATCAAAGGTCATCATGATGCCCTCAATGCCCGGCTGGACGGCGATTTCGTCGAGCATGCGGGCGACGTTCTCGTAGGAGCCGATGAGTTTGAGCATGCCGGTCGGCTCGGCCTTGGACGGATCGCTAAGCATCTCCTGGGCGCGGCGGGCCATGCCACCGGCCGTCGAATTGGCAGCGGCATTCTTGTCGGCGCTCGATTGATCGCGCGACCAGGCAATGGCTTCCAGATCGGTGCCTTGCTTGTAGTGTTCCCACTTGGCAAAGGCCATTTCGTCGGTGCGGTCGGCGATGATCATCAGGAGGGTATAGGCACCCACCTTGCGGCCATAGGGCTCGGTCACGGCAAGCAGGCGCTTGGCATTGTCACCGGCATTGGCGGTGTTGTTGATCCCCGCTCCGGCGCCGATAAAATTATAGTCGCAATGCTCGCCGACAAATTGCATGCCGCGATCGGACGCGCCGGCCGCAACAATATCGATATGGGCAGATGGGCGGGGCGAGAGCTTGCAATCGTCCATCTGGAAATATTCGCCCTTGTAGTTGGACGTACCGGTCTCCCAGAGCTCCTTCATCACCTGCACATATTCACCCGCATATTCGTAGCGGCGGCGGAAATGCTCGTCGCCGGGCCAGAGACCCATCTGCTGATATTCCTTGGGTTGCCAGCCGGTGACGATGTTGACGCCGAAGCGCCCAGGGGCAATGGAGTCGATGGTCGAGGCCATGCGGGCGGCCAGTGGCGGCGGCAGGGTCAGAAGCGCGATCGAGGCGTAAAGCTTGATCTTGCTGGTGACCGCAGCAATGCCGGCCATCAAGGTGAAGGCCTCGAGATTATGCTGCCAGTATTCGGACGGGCCGTTGAAGCCGCGCAGCTTGATCATGGCGAGCGCGAAGTCGATGCCATAATGTTCGGCGCGCTGCACCACAGTCTTGTTGAGATCGAAGGTCGGGTAGGTTTCCGGCGCAGTGGTGGAAATCAGCCAGCCGCGGCTGCCAATTGGAATAAAGACACCCAGTTTGACCATTCTAATTCTCCTAGTCGGTGGCGCGGGTTAGGCGGCGTTCTGGTTGGCGGCGGTGAGTTTGGATCGGCTCTTCATCCGAGGCTGGATGTACTGGCCGAACTGCTCGATACCGGTGATGAAATCGTCGAAGGTAAGCATGATGCCGCCCAGGCCGGGGGTGGACGCGATGATGTCCAGCATGCGCGCAACGTTTTCGTAGGACCCGATCAGCCGCAAGCCGCCGTGAGGCTCGGCGAGCTGCGGATTTTTGAGCATGGCCAGCGTGTTGGCCGCCATGCGGCCCGCCGTGGAGTCGCTGGAGGCACTCTTGTCGGCGCTGGACTGGCCGTGGGCCCACTCAATGGCCTCAAGGTCCGTGCCCGAGCGGTAATGCTCCCATTTGGCCCAGGCCAGTTCATCGGTGCGGTCGGCAATGACCATGCAACCGGTATAGGCAGAAACCCTGCGGCCGGTCTTTTCAGCAAAGCCGGCGAGGCGGGCAACATTCTCCCCCGCCTTGTCCGCCTCGTTGATGCCGCCACCCGATGACACGAAATTATAGTCGCAATGCTCGGCGACGAACTCCATGCCGCGATCGGACGTGCCAGCCGCAACGATGTCGATATGGGCGGAAGGCCGGGGAGAGAGCTTGCAGTCATCCATCTGGAAGTAGCGGCCCTTGAAATCCGAGGTCCCGGTCTCCCAAAGTTCCTTCATCACCCGCACATATTCGGTGGCGTAGTCGTAACGGTTCTTGAAATGCTCATTACCGGGCCAGAGGCCCATTTGCTGGTATTCCTTGGGCTGCCAGCCGGTCACGATATTCACCCCGAACCGCCCAGGCGCTATGGAGTCGATGGTTGCAGTCATGCGGGCCGCCAGTGGCGGCGGCAGGGTCAACAGGGCGATCGAGGCATAGAGCTTAATGCGCTGGGTGACAGCGGCGAGCCCGGCCATCAGCGTGAACGGCTCGAGATTGTGCTGCCAGAATTCGGACGGACCGTCAAAGCCACGCAGCTTGACCATGGCCAGGGCAAAGTCGAGCCCGTAATGTTCGGCGCGCTGCACTATGGCCCGGTTCAGGTCGAAGGTCGGATCGAGCCGCGGCGAGGTCGTGGACCGCAGCCAGCCGCGACTGCCAATGGGAATGAAGACGCCAATCTGGACCATTGCCATTCTCCTACGAAACACGGGGGCGGAACGCGCTGCGCACGCCCTGGATTGCTCAGGCGGCAGCTTGATCGGCCTTGAGACCGGCATTGCGCGTCTTCATCAGCGGCTGGATGTGCTCGCCGAACTGCTCGATGCCGGTAACGAAGTCATCGAATGTGAGCATGATGCCCTTGATGCCCGGCGTGGTGCCGATCTCGTCAAGCATTCGGGCCACGTTTTCGTAGGAGCCGATGATCTTGGTCATCCCGGTCGGCTCGGGGTTCTCGACGCCTTTCTTGAGGAGCGCAGCGGTCGAATTCGCATTGGCCTTGGTGTCAGCTCCTGCTTGACCTGCCTGCCATTCCAGGGCCTCGACATCGGTGCCCTGCTTGTAGTGTTCCCACTTGGCGAAGGCCATTTCGTCGGTGCGGTCGGCAATGACCATGACCAGCTGGAAAGCGCCGGTGCCGCGTCCATGACGCGACGCTGCCTCGGCAACGCGCCCGGCGACATCGCGGCAGCCATCTGTCTGGTTCAATCCGCCGGCAACCACGAAATTGTAGTCACCATATCTGGCGACAAAGTCCATGCCGGCTGGCGACTGGCCTGCTCCGACAATCTGGATCGGCGCGCTCGGACGGGGGGATAGCTTGCAGTCGTCATACTGAAAGAAGTCACCCTTGAAGTCGGAGGTGCCGGTCTCCCAGAGCTCTTTCATGATCTGCACATATTCAGACGCATAGTCATAGCGCCGGGCAAAATGCTCTGGCGTCAGCTCAAGGCCCATTTGCTGGTATTCCTTGGGCTGCCAGCCGGTGACCATGTTGACCCCGATGCGCCCGGGCGCGATCGAGTCGATAGTGGACACCATGCGGGCGACAAGAGCCGGCGGCATGGTCAACATGGCAACCGAGGCAAAGAGCTTGATCTTCTTGGTCACCGCGGCCAGGCCGGCCATGAGCGTAAAGCTCTCCAGGTTGTGCACCCAGTATTCGCTCGGCCCGTTGTAGCCGCGCAGCTTGATCATCGCGAGGGCGAAATCCAGCCCGTAGTGCTCCGCGCGCTGGACGACGGTCTTGTTGAGGTCGAATGTGGGATAGGTCTTCGGCGAGGTGGTCGAGATAAGCCAGCCACGGCTGCCAATCGGAATGAAGACGCCAATCTGGGTCACGCGATGATCTCCTGACATGACCGGCCTCGGATGGCCGCGGGAATATGACAGGATGGTTGAACGGAAGCGCGGCTTTGCCAACCGACAAATCCATCGGCTCGACCTGAGATTTTCTCACCGCTGATTTGACCGGCTGCTCGATTGCGGCGCTTGAGCTGCGCTTTGCTGGCGCGCAACGCTGCCAAATGCAGGACGGACGCCAGACTACCGAACCCGCGGATACCCTGCCCCAAGACCTGGAAGTGATTGGTAAAGTTTGCTTCGCCCAGGTGGCGTCGCGGTCCCTCAGCTCCTTATGGGCAATTTTGCCGACGCGTTCCGCTGGAGAGCAAAGGCAATGCCGAGCCGCACCGTCAACACACCCGCAAGACCAGCGGCATAGCTAACATCGATGTAGAGGAGAATGGAGCGGGTAGCGGGAATCGAACCCGCGTATTCAGCTTGGAAGGCTGCTGCTCTACCATTGAGCTATACCCGCCCGAGGGCAATGCCACCGGCACCGATTAGCGCGAACCGGGGCTGGCTGGCAAGGGCTACACCGTCCCGCTTTCCACAATTTGCCTGCCAGACCAAATTCTTGCGCATCTTGCGTGCTAGGGTGTTGACACTAATGCGACAGCCAACCATAAACCGCCCCGACGACACGCAAGTTCATGTCGTTTCCTACCCGGAAATGTGGAGGGGTGGGAGAGTGGTTAAATCCATCAGACTGTAAATCTGACGCCTCAGGCTACACTGGTTCGAATCCAGTCCCCTCCACCACCCCCTCGCCCAAGCGAAAGCCGCAATCGCGGAACCTGGTTTACGTCAGCCCCAGGCGCGTCGCGTGCAGGGCCGCTTCGGCACGCGAAGATATGCCCAACTTGCGATAGATGCTTTTTATGTGGGTAGCGATGGTGGATTCGGCCAGATTCAGGGCCATCGCAACATCTGTGTTTCGCAGCCCCTTGGCCAGCAGCTTGAGCACTTCGAGTTCACGGCGGGTCAGGCTGTCACCCTCGCTCTCGACCGGGCCGGTGCGCTGGAAATGTTCCATGATCCGCCGTGCAATGGTTGGGGAAAGCGGCGGCACGCCATGCTGTATCTGCATCAACTGGCGGAGCAATACTGGTTCGGGCTGCCCCTTGAGGATATAGCCCTGCGCGCCAGCCGAAAGCGCCGCCACGATGTGGGCATCATCGCCCAGGACCGTGCTGACCACGCAGACGGTTTCAGGCGCCAGTTCGGAGAACAGCCGCACCAGGTCGAGCCCCGACCCGTCAGGCAGGCCGATATCGACCAGCGCCATGGACCATTGCCGTTGCACGATCTGCAGGCGCGCTTCCTTCATGTTCCTGGCCGTGTCGACGCGGGCTTCGGGAAAAGCGGCTTGCGCAATCCGGATCAATGAAGTCATCGCCTCGGAAATGTCTTCGACGATCAGTAGGTTGTCCACGTTCATGGTGCCGGATCCCCCAGGGGGAGCTGCACTGCAATCCTGGTCCCCCCTGTGCCGGAGATGGCGAAAGTTCCGCGATGCGCCAGCGTGCGTGATCGCATATTGCCCAGGCCATCGCCGGAATGCGTGCTCTTTTCGTCAAAGCCCACGCCGTCATCGGCAATCGAAAGGCTGACCCGCTCGTCCGCAATCAAGAGCGCCACGCTAAATCGGGTGGCCTTGGCATGCCGGATCGCGTTGCTGGCTGCCTCACGGACTATCGAGCGGATCGTGTGGGCAAGCCGGGCGCTGACGATCCTGCCTTCATCACCTGACACCGACCAGTCCAGCGCCAGCCCGACCTGTACGAGCCGCTCATTGGTCTCATAGCGCAGTTCGGCCAGCACCTCGTCCAGCCTGATGCCATTGCCATGCGCATTGGCGATGATGTCACGCAGATCCGTCAGGGTCTCGCTGACAATGGCATCCTTGCGCTCGGTCTCGCTGCTGTGCAGCGTGCGAAGCAATTGCGCCCCAATATTGTCGTGCAGGTCGCGCGCGATCCGCGACCGCTCCTGCCGCGCACCTTGCTCATGGGCATCGCGGCTATCCAGGGCATGCTGCATCAGCTGGATCATTCCCGAGACGCGATTCACGTCGGCCTGGGAAAACAGCCGCCGTCCACCATCGGCAAAGCGCAGCACCAGGGCCGGCAGCGGCCCGCATGCCGGCACCAGCAACTCTTGCCCCGCATCACGCAGCTCCACCATGCTGCCGCCAGTCGCCGTTTCGATGGTCAGTGGATTGAAGGCTTCCGACAACAGCTCATGCCAACCGACGGCCTGATCGAGGCTGCTGCGCGCCAGGGCAATGTCGAGAATCTCGCGAAACCGTTGCTCGTCCAGATGATCCCGCCTCAATATGCGGGTTCCGATCATGTTGCGAAGCGGCAGATAGACCAAGGCGACTGTCAGCAATGCCAGCCCGAAAGCCGGCAGGCGCTCCAGTGCCACGCCATAGATGAGCACAGCATCGAGCGCGAGCAGCAGCAGGGCGCCGATCAGGTAGGAGATCAGGCGAAAGGCCCAGGTCCCCAGATCAAACAACCGATAGCGGGCAACACCAATGGCCAGCCCGGCATAGATCAAAAGGATAATGGCAAAGGCATTGGCCTGAGAGGCCTGCGGCGCCAGCCCTAACAGTGTAGGCGCTGCAATGGCAAACACGAACAATCCGGTTCCCAGCAGAACCGAGAGGCCAAACCAGCCAAGGGCCGCGCGCGCCAGCGGATTGCGCCTTGAATAGTATAGCTGGGCAACGATCAGCGCGAACAGCGCCACGAACTGTGCCAGCATTGGTGCATAGGCCCCCACGGCCTGTGACGGGGCGAGCTGCAGGACATGGGACAGCACCACGCTCAGCCCCAACACCCAGACCGCACCAATCACCCGCCGCCCGGCCAGACGGTGCGGATAGACCAGCAGCAAGCTGATCAAGGCCAGCCCGAAAATATTGGTGCCTGTGTAGTTTCCCGCCGACAACAGGCGGAACAGCCCCCCCTCCAGCGCCAGTTCCCTTGTGCTGTAGATGCCGGCCGCCGTGGCCGACAGCATCAGGCCAAAGCCGGATACCGCAAAATAGGTGCTGGCTTCTTCGTGCCGCAGCGCCCAGACCCAGCCGCCCAGCAGAATACCCGCCCCACCGACCCCAAGCTGGAGCCAGAATTCAAAGGGGAGCGACCAGACAGGCCTGGACCCCAGCGCGGTCAGTTCAACCTCAGCGCTGCTGCCGTCCGCCAGGGTCACACCAAGCACGACCTGACCAGCACTGAGCACGCGATCCAATGCAGACTGGCGCGCGCGGAAGGCATTGAGTTCGGCATAGGTATCAAGCGTGTCCGGCTCTTCGATTACATCGAGCGCCCGAAGGTCGAGCGGGTCTCCCTGGCCAGAGGCCGCCAGGGTATCGAGGCGAACACCAGGTTGAAGCACCGCCGGCAGGTCCTCCCGCTGTACGTCTCGCACCACAACCAGCCCATCATCGCCCGGCGCCAGGGCAAGACCCATCCAGGCCTGGCTGGCGGCAAGCCATATCGCGCCCGAAGCAACAATCAGAAACACAGCAGCGACCACTATCAGCCGCGCCTGCGGCGACAGGCGCAACATAGCCGCCCCCTCACCGGACTGCCCCATGCCCATGCGATCGCCCCCATATCCTCTGAACCGGGGATGCCACAAAATTGCACACTTGCATAGTTTTAGCCGCAAAATGTGAATTGAGCGGGAAATTGATCGTGTCGAATACTGGCTGGAGACGTCGCCGTGGGAGTTTCTCCCTCCTCACCCTGCTTGCGATAATGCTGATCGCCGCTCTGACGACTGTGCTTTTCTTGCCCCGCATCGAAGCGACCGAATTTCCGCGCGAGAGCATCGCCGACATCCCCAATGGCGTGCCCGAACCATTTGTCGGGCTCTGGAGTGTCGGCTTTCCCGAAGGCGAAGGCATGATCAATGGCGCACCCATAGCAAGCTGTGCGGCGCCCGTTACCCTGAACGGCAGCGGCAATGGAACGCTGACCTACCTCTCGCCGACAGGAGACGAGGTAGCGTTTGAGCTTTCGGCGTTCTCGGGCCGGACAACCTGGCTTCCGGCCATGGGGGAAAGTCTTGTCGCCGTATGGATCAGCACTGACGAGTTCTATCTCTACTCAGTCGACCTGACGACCGGACGTGCGCGCTGGGACAATCCGCACGCCTATCGGCGTTGTCTCTGAAGGCGCAATATCGGCCGGTGCAATCGGCACGCGGATTCCTTGCGGAAACCCGGCAAACCAGCTACCGCTCCAGGCATGAGCCGCAACAAATTTCCGCCCAAACCAAAATATGATCCCGATGCCGGTCCGGTCTATCTGTATGGACTGCACACGGTCCGTGCCGCGCTGGACAATCCCGGCCGTATCAAGAAGGCCTTGCTGGCGACGCCAAATGCCCTCAATCGCCTGAAGGAGACCGGGGACATCGGCAAGGTCCCGCTTTCCGAAACAACGCCCAAGGAGCTCGATCGCCTGTTGGGCGGCGAAGCCGTGCACCAGGGCGTGGCGCTGGAGGTTGACCCCGTCAGCCGCTACGGCCTCAAGGATATTGCCGAACTCAAGCTGGTCGTCGTGCTCGATCAATTGACTGATCCGCACAATGTCGGTGCTATCCTGCGCACCGCCTGTGCCTTTGGCGCAGATGCAGTCATCACCACGGCCCGTCATTCCCCCAGAGAAACCGGCGTCATGGCCAAGGCAGCCTCCGGGGCGCTCGACCTCGTGCCGATGATCGAAGTGCGAAACCTGGCCGACACGCTGGAAAACCTCAAGCAGCGCGGTATGTTAGTGCTGGGCTTTGATTCAGAAGCTGAAGCGCCGATACGCCCGCGCACCGACGCCGTTCCGCTGGCCGTGGTCCTGGGGGCCGAAGGCAAGGGGCTGCGCCAGCGCACAAGGGAGCTCTGCGACGAAATGGTTCGGCTCGACATGCCTGGCCCGATCAAGTCGCTCAACGTCTCCAACGCCGCAGCCATTGCCCTCTTTGCAGCCACCGCAGGCAGAACCGCATGAGCCAGTTCGAACCCTTCGCAATTGCCTTGAGACTGTCTGGCGTCACGCTGCGACAGCAGGAACTCGATACCGCACTCAAGCAGTTGACGTCTCGGTTCGAGCCCGAAGACGCAGAAGACAGCTTCTACGCACAGGTGGACGTGCCCACGGCCAAACCGGTGCGGGCAATTCTTGAGCTGGCGGAACGCTCTGGAACAACAATTGCTGCCATGCTCGATGATCGCCGCATCGGCAAGGCCGTGCTCGATATCGCCTTCGACTATCCCGCGGAGGGCGAATCCATGTCCACCCGCCTGCCCGCCCATGCTGCGGCAGCAATCTCCGGGCATGGCATCGACATAGAGATTTCCGTTTATCTCACCGACGTAGAGGACGACGAAGACGCATGAACGCCGGGCCGCGCAACTGGGCAGGTAATATCGCATTCGCCGCGCGCACTGTCGCGCGGCCCCGCACAATCGCTGAACTGCAGGACATCGTACGCAGGTCGGACAAGCTGCGCGTACTGGGCTCCGGGCATTCTTTCAACACCATTGCCGATACCGATGACACACTCATCATTCTCTCCGACCTTGAGCGCAGGATAGAAATAGACTCTGCCGCCGGGACAGTGAGCGTTGATAGTGGCGCCACCTATGCCGATGTGGCGCCGGTTCTGTATGCGGCCGGTTTTGCCCTGCCCAATGTTGCGTCCTTGCCCAACATCACGATTGCCGGTGCCGTCGTGACGGCCACTCACGGCTCGGGCGACGCCAACAGGAACCTCGCCGCCGCCGTCTCCGGGATCAAGCTGGTCACTGCCAATGGCGAGATCCTGAGCCTCAACCACGGAGACGCCGATTTCGATGGCGCCGTCGTCAGCCTGGGCGCGCTCGGGGTCATTTGCGAACTGACGCTCGACATCGCGCCGAGTTTCGACGTCCGGCAGAATGTCTATCTGGATCTGCCGGTCGCCACCGTCATCGAAAACTTTGATGCACTGATGTCGCGTGCCTATAGCGTAAGCCTCTTCACACGCTGGCAGGGCGCGGCCATCGACCAGATCTGGGTCAAGGCGCTGGCCAGCGCCAGGGAACCGCCGACTGACGTGCTCGGAGCCAGAGCCGCAACAAGAGCCTGCCACCCCATTCCCGATATGGATGGAACCAATTGCACTGCGCAGTTCGGTGTGGCTGGCCCTTGGCACGAGCGGCTGTTTCACTTCGCCATCGGCAATACTGCCTCTGCGGGGGCAGAGTTGCAGTCGGAGTTTTTTGTGAAGCGCGCCGATGCGCCCGCCGCCATCGCCGCCCTGCACGCAGCCCAGGAACAGTTCTCCGGGGCGCTGTTCATTTCCGAAATCCGATCGGTTGCCGCCGACACGCTTTGGCTCAGTTCCGCCTATCAACAGGACACGATCGGGTTCCACTTCACCTGGCGCCCGGATTGGGAGCCGGCCATCGCGGCCGTAAAGGCGGTGGAAGCGGCCCTTTCCCCGTTCAACCCACGTCCGCACTGGGCCAAGATCTTCACCCTGCCCCCTGCGGTCGTGGAAACGCGGTTCCAGCGCATATCCGACTTCCGTAGCCTAGCGCAGCGCCTTGATCCGGCAGGAAAATTCCGCAACAGTTTCGTTACCGATCTGATCTTCGGCTAGGGCTTTTTGCTCAAAGGCTGCTGGCGTCCGCCGTGATCACGCTGCGGCCGAACACGCCGTCCGCCTTGGGTGCCAAACGGACCACCGAGTACCCACGCGCCTCCAGTTCGGCAAGGAAGCCGGGGAGAAGCTCGACGGTACGCTGGTGAATGTCGTGGAACAGAATGATGCCGCTGCCGCGTGCCTCCAGCCGATCCAATGTCCGGTTGGCTACAGTCTGCGCCCTGTCCTTGTAGTAGTCCTTGCTGTCAATATCGACGTCCAGCACCACCATGTCGCCGTGCAGCAAGCTTGTCCGCAGAAACCCGGTTTGTGCGAGATAGGGGAAACGGAAGAACGGTGCCAACCGCCCTGCTCCACCCAGAGCCTCGGCAACGGCTGCTTCTCCGCGGGCAATTTCGTCGAGGGCAGCTTGGCGAGACAGATTGGCCAAATTGGTGTGGTCGAATGTGTGACTGCCCACACTATGACCGCGCCGGGCCACTTCCTGGGCCAGGGCCGGATTGGCTTTGGCGGCCGAACCGAGCATGAGGAAGGTCCCCTTCACGCCATACATATCCAGCGCATCAAGAATTTTGGGGGTCTTGCCCGGCCTGGGGCCATCATCAAACGTGAGGATGACCTCACCCGGTCGCAGGATGATATCGTTGGTCGAGGCGACCTCCAGCGTTCGACCTGCAAGCTGGCTGGTGCCGAATATCCGGCTCGGCATTGCCTGCTCTACCCGCGCCAATGCACTGCGCGCCACACTTCCGGTCACCACGCTGTCACCAGCCATGGAGGGTGATTGTGCAACAGAGTTCTGACTGATCGGTTTGGCGCAACCAGCCAAGCTCAAAGCAAGCAGGCCCGAACACAAAAGCGCAGAAAACAACCGCAAGACTGAGCCCACCCATCCAAATCAAGTGGGCTTACTTTTCTCGGTTTATGGTTAACAATCCCCTCGCAAGACCTTAAGAATTACTTACTCGCCAGAGTCTTGGCCCTGCGCCCCAAAGTATCGAGGGCACTGAGAAAGGCGGACCGATCCGCTGGACGGAAGCTTGCATTGTGACCGGAAATCTCTCCGGTTTCACGCAGATGCTGCTTGAGATCGCGCATGGCCAGAGCCATGCCGATGGAGGCTGGTGTAAAAGGCTTTCCGGTAAAGCCCAGCACGTGGCAGCCCCTGTCGATGGCCCGGCTGGCCAGCGGAATATCGGCTGTCAGCACGATATCATTGGCCTTGGCATGGTCCACGATCCAGTCATCCGCCGCGTCGGCCCCTGCCGGCACGACCACAACCTGCACCATCGGGTCACGCGATGGCCTGATCCCGCCATTGCTGACAATGGTAATGACCAGCCCCAGCCTCTCGGCGACCTTCTTGGCCTCATCCTTGACCGGGCAGGCATCGGCATCAACGAAGATGATCGGCTCAGCCATGCACGATTTCGTCCAGCAGAAAGGTCAAACGGTCTTCCACTGACACCTTGGGAAGTTCGACGACGCGATATCCCATTTCCGCATAGGCGTCACGCATTGGTCCATAAATGCGCTGTGCGTGGTCCCAACCCTCCGTGCGTTCGGCGTCATCGGCATAGATCTCGCGCCAGGGCGGCGCGAAGAAAACGGTCCGATTGTAGCGATAGAGCCGCGCTGCCCGCGCAAAATGCTCAGTCTCTGCCAGCCCAAGAATCCGGCCATAAGCCACCAGATCGGGAATGCCACGGTCACACAATGCCGGCCCCTCGCCTGCGCAAAGCTCTTCATGGGTCCGGATATCCCGGTCCAGCATGAGTTCGGCGAAGCGGGCCGGATCGCGCCATTGCAGTGCCGGGCCGTCAATGGCCGTCTGCACCTGGATCACCGCCCGGGCCGCCTCGCGCCCGATGCGGATACCCCGCGCTGACGCGGCATTGAGTAGGGTTGTCTTGCCTGCGCCCGGCGCGCCAGTCAGCACAAACAGGCTTTCGCCAGCATGCGTCATGCTGTTGCCTCGTAAACAATGTTGGGGGAAGCGGCACAGTCGCCGCCCCTCCAATCTATGCGAGGCGTTCTGATCAGTAAACCACCACTGATCGGATGCTTTCGCCCGAATGCATCATGTCAAAACCCTTGTTGATGTCTTCGAGCCGGAGCGTATGCGTGATCATGGGATCGATCTCGATCTTGCCGTCGAGATACCAGTCGACAATTTTCGGCACGTCGGTCCGCCCCTTTGCGCCCCCAAAAGCCGTACCCATCCAGGTGCGCCCGGTGACGAGCTGGAACGGCCGCGTCGAAATTTCCTGCCCGGCCCCGGCCACGCCGATCACCACCGACTTGCCCCAGCCGCGATGCGCGCATTCGAGCGCCTGGCGCATAACCTTGGTGTTACCTGTACAGTCGAACGTGTAATCGGCACCGCCAATCAGATCCCCACGGCGCTTGGTCAGATTGACCAGGTAGGGAACCACATCCTCGCCGATTTCGGTGGGGTTGACGAAATGGGTCATGCCGAAGCGTTCGCCCCATTCCTTCTTCCCATTGTTGATGTCCACACCGATGATCATGTCAGCGCCGGCTAGCCGCAGGCCCTGAATGACATTGAGCCCGATCCCGCCCAGGCCAAACACCACCGCAGTTGCACCGATCTCGACCTTCGCGGTGTTGATCACCGCGCCGATGCCGGTCGTCACGCCGCAGCCGACATAGCAAACCTTGTCGAACGCTGCGGCCGGATCGATCTTGGCAACAGCAATCTCCGGCATCACGGTATAGTTCGAAAAGGTCGAGCACCCCATATAGTGGAAGATCGGCTTGCCTTCGAGAGAGAAGCGCGAGGTCCCGTCGGGCATCAGCCCCTGCCCCTGGGTGGCGCGAATGGCCGTGCACAGATTGGTCTTGCCCGACCGGCACGAATAGCATTCGCGGCATTCCGGCGTGTAGAGCGGAATGACATGGTCACCCTTCTTCAGACTGGTGACGCCGACGCCGACATCCACCACGACGCCGGCCCCTTCATGCCCCAGAATGGACGGAAACAACCCTTCCGGATCAGCACCCGAGAGCGTGAAATCGTCGGTGTGACAAAGCCCGGTGGCCTTGATCTCGATCAGGACTTCCCCGGCCTTGGGGCCCTCCAGATCCACTTCGACAATCTCAAGCGGCTTGCCGGCAGCAAGGGCAACGGCGGCGCGGGTTTTCATACGGAATCTCCTACCAAACTTGGCGAAAACTCGCACGATCAGGTGCGCCTCGGCAACTCCCGGCGCCACACAAGCCGCCCGTCCACCGACAAAGTCAGTCCGCTATCGCGCCCGGCCCTGGTTGAGCACCCGGTGGCACCTTGCCCATGATGATCATGCCCAGAACTTCATCCTTGGTGACTTCGGACGTTTTGGCCTGCCCCACAACCTGCCCGTTCTTCATCACCACGACCCGGTCGGCCAGATCAAACACATCGTGAATATCGTGGCTGATCAGGAAGATGCCGATACCCTCCGACTTGAGCTGCTTGATCAGTTCGCCCACCTGCGCAGTTTCCTGCGGCCCCAAGGCAGCCGTCGGCTCGTCCATGATCAGGATGCGTGCATTGAACAGGATCGCCCTGGCAATCGCGACCGACTGCCGCTGCCCGCCGGAAAGAGCCTTCACCGGCTCCTTGAAGCGGCGGAAATTGGGGTTCAGTCGCCCCATCACCTCGCGCGCCTTGGACTCCATGGCGGCATCATCCAGCGTACCGAGCGAGGTGACCATCTCGCGGCCGAGAAACAGGTTTGCCGCGGCATCGACATTGTCGGCAACAGCGAGCTGCTGATAAATCGTTTCGATGCCATAGGCCTTGGCGTCGCGCGGATTGTTGATCGTGGCGGGTTCGCCATTGATGCGGATTTCGCCCTCATCGCGCTTATAGGCGCCCGAGAGAATCTTGATCAGCGTCGACTTGCCCGCGCCATTATGGCCGAGCAGCCCCACCACCTCCCCGCTATGCAGGTCGATAGAGGCGCGATCCACGGCGTGAATGCCACCGAAGGAGATCGAGATATCGGTCATTTCGACCAGAGGCTTGCCGGTATCCAGCATAACGCAACTCCTAATGCTTGTTCCGGCGGTAGAGCGTGTCGAGCCACACCGCAAAGACCAGAACCACGCCAACCACGATGGACTGCAGCGGACTGTCGATACCCATCAGCACCATGCCCGACTGCAGCGACTGCATCACCAGAGCGCCCAGCAGCGCCCCAGCAATCGTGCCCACGCCACCGGCCAGGGAGGTGCCCCCAATCACCGCTGCGGCGATGACATAAAGCTCGTCGAGCGTCCCCAGGGCGTTGGTCGCCGCGTTGAGACGGGCCGTCGAAATGGCGGCTGCGATGGCGCACAGCGCCCCCATCAGCATGAAAATCTTGACGGTCACCCAGCGCGTATTGATGCCAGCCAGTTCCGCCGCCTCGGGATTGCCGCCCATCGCATAGACATAGCGGCCAAAGCGCGTCCGGGTGGCCAGGAACGTCATGACCACGCCGACGCCGACCGCTATCAACACGGGAATGGCAATGCCATGCGAGATGAACAGCCCGCCTTCGGGTACCGCGATGCCATTGGTCTCCGCGAACCGCTCGGCAATGCGTATCGGCCAGGGATAGGCATTGGCGACCCATACAGCGGCAATTGTCGCGCCGCAGCCGATTACGGCCAGGGAGACTTCCGCCCAGACCGGTCGCTGCGGAAAATTGAACCGCTGGCGCTGGCGACGCCCAAAGTACAGCCCGACGACGATGGCCGCACAGGCCACACCCGCGATCACCCAGCTCCACAGGGCACCGATCGATCCATCCGGACCACCCCCCATGAGCTGGAACGTTGAATCCATGGGCGCCACGGTTCGACCGGCCGTGACCCACCAGGCCGCACCGCGCCAAACCAGATACCCACCCAAGGTCACGATGAAGGCCGGCACCCGCAAATAGGCAATGATCGCCCCCTGCAATCCGCCAATACCCACGCCAACGGCCAGACCCGTCGCCAGGGACAACACCCAGATCAATGGATGTCCCAGCCCCAACCCGAACTGGGTCGGCAGGATCTGGGTCTGCATCACGCCCATCACCATGCCCACCACGCCCAGGATCGAGCCGACGGACAGGTCGATATTGCGGGTCACGATGACCAGCACCATGCCGGTGACCATCACCGCCACCGATGCGGTTTGCACCGACAGGTTCCAAAGGTTGCGCGGCGTCAGAAACAGCCCGCCCGAAAAGAAGTTGAACCCGACCCAGATGATGGCCAGCGCACCGATCATGCCCAACAGGCGCGTGTCGATCTCGGTCGCGATCAGGAACCGCTGAAGCGGATTCTGCACCGTCTGGCTTGGATGCGTGGTGCTTGTCATGGCGCGCGGTTCGGCCATCTAATTCCCCCATGGAAGAAGCGCTCCGGCGAGCCGGGGCGCAGTCTGATCAAGCAAGTGCCGCAGCGCGTCACGCCGCGGCACTTGCTGGTCAGTCTAGTACAAGATGACCTCAGTCACACGCGGCGACGGATCCAGCCGCAACGCCCTGGCAGACGACGTCCTTGGACACCCAGCCAGCGTCGATCACGACGTCGAGGTTGTCCTGGGTCACCGGGACCGGAGCAAGCAGCACTGCATTCATCTCGACGCCATTGGGGCCATCGGAGAATTTGGTTGCACCGGTGACTTCGTCCAGGGCTGCACCGCCGGCCAGTTCAACCGCAATTTCTGCGGCCTTTTTGCCCAGCTCGCGCGCATCCTTCCACACCGACACCGTCTGGGTGCCCAGCGCGATACGGTTGAGGGCGGCATGATCACCATCCTGCCCGGAAACCGGCACGGCACCGGCCAGTCCCTGCGCACTCAGCGCCGCGATGGCGCCACCGGCAGTACCGTCATTGGACGCCACAACCGCGTCCACCTCGTTATTGTTCGCGGTCAGGAACTGCTCCATGTTTGCCTGGGCAACTTCGGGGTTCCAGTTGTCTGTATAGGCTTCGCCGACATTGACGATGGCGCCGGAATCCACGGCTTCCTGGAGCACTTCCATCTGTCCGGCAAACAGGAAGTCGGCGTTCGGATCGGCCGAGTTGCCCTTGATGAAGACATAATTGCCCTCAGGCTGCACTTCGAACACACCGCGGGCCTGCATGCGGCCCACTTCCTTGTTGTCGAAAGTCAGGTAGAAGGCGTCTGGGTTCTCGATCAAACGGTCATAGCCGACCACCGGGATACCTTCGGCGACAGCCGCAGCCACGGCGGGGCCGATGGCATCGCTATCCTGCGCCAGAACGATCAGCGCATCTGCACCCTGGCTGATCAGGCTCTCGATGTCGGTCAACTGCTTGGACGCGGACGACTGGGCGTCTGCCGAGATGTATTCGGCGCCGGCAGCATCGAGCGCAGCCCTGATAGCGGCTTCATCAGTTTTCCAGCGTTCTTCCTGGAAATTGTTCCAGGATACACCGACGACAATCTGGTCCTGCGCGACAGCCGAGCCGATAAGCACGGTCGACGCCAGCAGGACTGCTGCAAACTTTTTCATATCTGTCCTCCCATGGGCAGATTTGCTGCCCGCAATGCAAGTTGGCGGCTTGTCCCCAACCGGGCGCCGCCTCCCTGCGCCCTGAGCATTATTTTTGCTGCTCGAAAAAAGGTCTCGCACGCGCCGCCGCGACATGTCAACGTCATTTTCGGGCCTCGAAGAAATTCGCGTGTTGCGATATGGCGTGCACAATGCTGTTTTGGAAATTGGGGTTGGGGGAGAAGGCCGCTTGACGCGAAACGTCAGCGATAGTGATAGCGTCCGGCGGCAAAATCGCGGACTGATCCTGGGTGCCCTGCGCTCGGGCGGCCCTCAGTCGCGCACTGCTTTGGCAGGTATCACGGGCCTTAGCCACGCCAGCGTCACAGCCATCATGCAGGACCTGCTTGCGCAGCGGATCGTTGAAGAGCTCACCAGCCCCGAGCGCACCGACGGGCGCATGCGCGGCAGGCCGGCCACCCTGGTTGGCTTCCAGCGCGCAGCCGCCTATGTGGCCCTTTTCGAGATCGACGTGAATCGCCTGCGCGCGTCGCTTGTCGATTATTCAGGTGTGCTGGTGGACCGGATAGAAACAGCCGTATCACCATCGACCTTTGCCGAAACACCGCCTGGTGACTTCTTCGCCGCGCATCTGGATAGCCTTCGCGGCCGTACCCCACAGGCCGCCCGGACACTCCGCCGCATCGCCATCAGTGTTCAAGGCATTCTCAACCCGGACAATAGTGGCCTCAAATGGTCGCCCATTGCCAGCCTGGCCGGGTCTTGCTTCGCGCATGACCTTGCCCGGGACTCGGGGTTGCCGGTCGCCCTCTACAAGCGTGGCCGTTTGTTGGCCGAAGGCACGCGCTGGCTCGACCCCGGCCTGCTTCAATCCAGCGTCGCCACGGTCTTTGTCGGCTCGACGGTCGCCATGGGCCTTAGCCTCCACGGCCATATCACCGGTCGCAGCGAAGGCGGCGCCACCGAATTCGGACATATGAACCATATGCCCAACGGCGCCCTTTGCCGTTGCGGCATGCGCGGCTGCATCGAGGCCTATGCGGCCGACTATGGCATCTTGCGCACCAGCTACTCGGTGCCCGACACGACGCCCCCTGCCCCCGCTGTACCTGCGCAGCAGTTCGATGCACTGATCCAGCGCGCAGAGGCCGGCGACCGAGACGCAACCCATGGCTTCAATCTGGCCGGCCGTGCCATCGGCTATGGGCTGAGCCGCATGATGGCCATGTTCGACCCCAGTCACATCCTTATTGTCGGACCCGGTGCGCGTGCTCTGGACTTGCTTAGGCCCGAAGTCGAGGCCGCGCTGGCCGCCTCCCTGGTCTGCAAGATCAATGGCCTGCCCAAGATTCTCGCTCACCCCGACGAGCGAGAGCCCATCTTCAGGGGCCTGATGATGAAGACCCTGTCGGCACTCGACCAGACCGACTTCGCTGCCCTCGAAACAGGCAGCCGGGTCTAACACGTTCACGCTGTCTGTAATCCAATGACTATTCTGGAGTTGACACCTGGCGCTGCAGTAAAGTCTGATCCTCATCACGCCAGTATCAAACATCAACTGGCGCGAGATAGCGGTTTTGAAATTGTGACACTGCCACTACAAATCTGACGCGCAGTATTTATCCGATAACGCCTGGACGATCGGAGCAGAAACTATGGCCAAGAAGGTAATTCCTGTCATTCTGGCCGGTGGCCAGGGCACGCGGCTCTGGCCGATGTCGCGCGTGGCGCGTCCCAAGCAGTTCTTGCCCCTCACAGGCCCCCTCAGCCTCTTCCAGAAGACGCTGCAGCGTGTGAACAATCCCTTGTATTCTGCCCCGCCCGTCGTCGTCACCAATGCGGAGTACCGCTTCCTTGTAGCCGAGCAGGCAGCCGAGGTCGAAATAGCGACCTCAAGCATTCTGCTGGAGCCCGTAGGGAGAAATACGGCCCTTGCCATGGCTGCTGCCGCGGCTCACGTCGTGCAATGCCACGGCGACGCCATCCTCCATGTCGTGCCTTCGGACCATGCGGTTGAAATCACTGAGGGATATCGGCTGGCAGTCAACCAGGCCATAATGGCCGCCGAGGCGGGCAAGCTGGTCACCTTCGGACTGGTACCGACCCATCCGGAAACAGCATTTGGCTACATCCAGGCGGATGCCAAGGTTGGCGCGGGCCCTTGCGCCGTGCAACGTTTTGTTGAGAAACCCAACATGCAGAGGGCCATTGAGATGCTCTCCGCCCGGGGACATTTCTGGAACTCGGGCATGTTCGTCCTGGACGCCGGCGCCTTTCTCAGTGAGTGCCGGAGGCTGGCGCCGCAGACCTTTGAGGCAGCACAAGCCGCGGTGGCTGGCGCCCGCGAGGACCTCGACTTCATACGGCTCGACGCACCCTCATTTGCGGACGCGCCGGATATTTCGGTCGACTATGCAATATTCGAGAAGACGGACAAGGCCGCGGTCGTAGCCGTCGACTTTCCCTGGTCGGACCTGGGCAGTTGGGACGCCGTGTGGAAGTCGGCTCAGCGCGATCCGTCCGGCAATGTCACGCAGGGCGCCGTTACCCTGGATGGCGTATCCGATTCCTTGGTCGTGACCGACCACGCCCATGTGGCGGTCAACGGCGTAGAGGATATTGCCGTAATCGCGACCAACGATGCGGTCTATGTCGGTCGGCTCTCGGACGCGCAAAAGGTTGGCGACATGGTTCGGCGCATGCGCGCCGACGCCGCAACCACCGGCCTGACCGAAGTGCATCGCACCGCATATCGGCCATGGGGTGGCTATTCATCGGTGCTCAGTGGTGACCGCTTCCAGGTCAAGCGCCTGTTCGTCAAGCCCGGCAGGAAACTCAGCCTGCAAAAGCATCACCACCGCGCTGAACATTGGGTGGTCGTGCGTGGCACGGCGGAGGTGACCATTGATGGCGCGGTCAGCGTAGTGACCGAAAACCAGTCGATCTACCTGCCGCCCGGCTGCGTGCATCGCCTCGCCAATCCCGGCAAAATCGACCTGGAGCTGATCGAGGTCCAGACCGGTTCCTACCTCGGTGAGGATGACATCATTCGCATCGAAGATGAATTCGGCCGCGTCTGACCCTGCGCGCCAGGCTGACCGGTACAATTGGCACCGGCCACACTCCGCGCCGTTTCAGAGCTTGAGGAAGGCGTGGAGCTGATCTGCCAGGACCTCGGGGCCCGCTTCGGCGCCATGCAATACCAGCTCGGCATTTTCAGGCGGTTCGAAGGGCGAGTCGATGCCGGTGAAATTCTTGATCTCGCCAGCACGCGCCCTCTTGTAGAGCCCCTTTGGGTCACGCGCCTCGCAGACCTCAAGCGGGGTATCCACATAGACCTCGGTGAAATCAGTATCCCCGGCAATCTCGCGCGCCAGCCGACGCTCTTTCTCGAACGGTGAGATGAAGGACACCAGCACGATCAATCCGGCATCGGCCATCAGCCGCGCCACTTCCGCCACGCGACGAATATTTTCTATTCGCGCTGCTTCTGTGAACCCCAGGTCCTTGTTCAGTCCGTGCCGGACATTGTCGCCGTCCAGGATATAGGCGTGCCGCCCTTCGGCAGTCAGCCGCTTCTCGAGCAGGTTGGCGACCGAGGACTTGCCTGAGCCCGAAAGACCCGTGAACCAGATGATACGGGGCGACTGCCCCTTCATCTGTGCACGCACCTCACGGTTCACGTCAAAGGACTGGTAGGTCAGGTTCTGGGCGCGCCGCAGGCCGAATTCGATGGTCCCTGCCCCAAGCGTGGCATTGGAGATCCGGTCAACCAGGATGAAGCCGCCAGTGCGCGCATTGCTGGCATAGGGATCGAAAGCAATCGGCTTGTCGGTGTTGAGCGTGACCGTGGCAACCTCATTCAGATCGATTTTGGTTGCCGCCGTCTGTTCCAGCGTATTCACATTGGTTCGGAACTTGAGGTCGGTGATCGTCGCCGGCACCGTCTGTGTGCCGATCTTGAGCAGATAAGAGCGCCCCGGATAGGCCGGCTCCTCGTTCATCCAGACCACCCTGGCCTGAAACTGGTTGGAATAGTCGAGAGTCTCACCCGGCCGCGACAGCACGTCGCCACGCGAGATATCCACTTCGCGATCAAGCACCAGCGTCACCGCCTGCCCGGCAACGGCGTGGTTCAGATCCCCATCCATGGTGACAATTCGGCTGACGACGGCCGGTTTGCGCGATGCAGCAATCAGCACCTCGTCGCCCACTGCTATCGTCCCCGATGCAACCGTTCCGGAGAACCCGCGGAAGTCGAGGTTTGGCCGGTTAACCCACTGCACCGGAAAGCGAAATTTCTCCCTCGTACGATCCTCGGAAACGTCGATGGTTTCGAGATAGGGCACCAGCGCCTCGCCCTCATACCAGGGCGTATTCTCGCTGGGGCGCAGGATATTGTCCCCCTGCAAGGCAGACACCGGAACGGCGGCCAGCGTCTTGAATCCCAAAGGCTCAGCGAAGGCACGATACTCAGCCACGATGCGATCAAACGCTTCCTGGTCGTAATCCACCAGGTCAATCTTGTTGACCACCAGCACCACATGCTTCACCCCGATCAGCGAGAGAATGAAACTGTGCCGCCGGGTCTGGGTCAGCACACCCTTGCGCGCATCGATCAGCACCAGGGCCAGCTCGGCATTGGAGGCGCCCGTCGCCATGTTGCGCGTATACTGCTCATGGCCTGGCGTGTCGGCCACAATGAACTTGCGCTTGTCGGTCGAGAAGAACCGGTAGGCCACATCGATCGTGATGCCCTGCTCCCGTTCGGCGACCAGGCCATCTACCAGCAGCGAGAAATCGATACCCTCATCGCCCACCGTGCGATTGTGACTTTCCTTCTTGAGGCTCGCCAACTGGTCATCAAGGACAAGCTGACTATCGTAGAGCAACCGCCCGATCAGAGTGGACTTGCCGTCATCGACGCTGCCGCAGGTGAGAAACCGCAAGAGCGATTTTTCTGTCTGCTGGGCGAGCCAGAGATCCAGGCTGTTATCGGCAGTGGCAGGAATTGCGGACATGGCTAGAAATACCCTTCCTGCTTCTTCTTCTCCATCGAACCAACGCTATCGCTGTCGATCAGGCGCCCCTCGCGTTCCGAAGTACGGCTTGCCTGCATTTCCATGATGATGGAGGGCAGATCAGCGGCGTCAGAGCGGATGGCGCCCGTCAGCGGGTAGCAGCCCAGTGTGCGGAACCGCACCACTTCTTGCTTGGGCGTTTCGCCCGGATTGAGCGGCAGACGCTCGTCGTCGACCATAATCAGCGTGCCGGAACGCTCGACCACCGGACGCGGACGAGCGAAATAGAGCGGCACAATGGGGATTTGCTCGGAATAGATGTAGGTCCACACGTCCAGCTCGGTCCAGTTCGAAATCGGGAAAACCCGCATGCTTTCGCCTGGATTAAGCCGTGTATTGAACGTCCGCCACAGCTCCGGTCGCTGGTTCTTGGGATCCCAGGCATGGCTGGCATTGCGATGTGAGAAAACGCGCTCCTTGGCGCGTGACTTTTCCTCGTCACGCCGCGCCCCGCCAATGGCCGCATCGTAGCGCCCCGCCGTCAGGGCCTGGCGCAGGGCCGCCGTCTTCATGATGTCTGTGTAGCGCGACGACCCGTGATCGAACGGATTGATGCCATCGCGCACGCCATCCTGATTGGTGTGGGTGATCAGATCGAACCCGTATTCCTCCGCGGTCCTGTCGCGGAAAGCGATCATCTCACGGAATTTGAACGTCGTATCGACATGCAAAAGCGGGAACGGAATCTTGCTCGGAAAGAACGCCTTGCGCGCCAGGTGCAGCAAGACGCTCGAATCCTTGCCGATCGAATACATCATCACCGGCCGCTCAAAGCTTGCCGCAACCTCGCGCAGGATCTCGATGCTCTCAGCCTCAAGGGTCTGCAAATGCGTCAGTCGATTCTGGTCCAACACTCTTATCCGGAACTGGGGCCTGGCGGCGGAGATTTGACCAGGTTTCGTACCCTTCTGCACCCTCGTCCAGCAACCCGAAATATGCCTGAATCGCTGGCACTACAGGGGCTTGAGGCAAATTTGTGCACCAACGGGGCGGCGCGTATGAAAGCCCACCCCAAGCGCCTTGGCCGCCGCATCGCACGATGCGCGCGTCCCGCGATTGGCGAAAAAAAAGTTCACCGGCGTTCGGCCGGCACAGAGCTCGGAGATGCGCATTTTTATCTGTTGTGCGATCGCCCCACTCGGTGATAAACGGCACCGCAATGCCGGTATAGCTCAGTTGGTAGAGCACCTGATTTGTAATCAGGGGGTCGCGGGTTCGAACCCTGCTGCCGGCACCACACTTCCTCATATTACTCTCAATAGCGCGCCGCAGACTTGGGCAGGATGATGGACCAGACAACGCGGCTGGGCCATCGCGGAGCAACGCCTTTGGCCCGCGCGTATCGGATCATTTCGTATAATAGCGGCAAGATCGTCCGTTCGAGCAAAGTTGGAAAGAGAGGCCTCGTCTGTTCCAATTTATGCAACTATCGTTGGATCAATTGCGCTTTTGGCAGGCAACGCCGTCTGCCATGTTGCTTCCCATAAGGGAGGAAAACATGACCAAAGCTTATCCATTTCGCGCCATCGCGCTTGCGGCCCTGATGAGTGTTGCGCCGATGAGCACGGCCCTCGCCGGCAAGGCGGACAACACCTTGAATGTCAGCTTCAGCGAAGAAATTCTCGAACTCGACTACAACTACACGACCAAGCGGGAATACATCATCATTTCTGACCTGATCGACGACACGCTGTTCAGCGTCGATCCTGAGACCAATGAGTATCTGCCGGCCCTGGCTTCGGGCTACGAATATATCGACGACCGCACGATCGAAGTGACTCTGCGCGACGATATCACCTTCCACAATGGCCAGAAGCTGACCGCCGCGGACGTCGCTTACACATATAACTGGATGATCGACCCGGAAAGCGAATCCAATGCCGGCGCCACCCATGAGAGCTGGCTGGAAAGCGTGGAAGCTGTCGATGAACTGACCGTGCGTTTCCACCTGCTCAATGATTACCCGCTGGCCATTCGCGATCTTGCCAGCCGCGTGCGCATCCGCCCCGAAAACACCTATCACGTAAACGGAGAAGTGGTCCGCAATGCTGCCGCGCTGGAGCCCGTTGGCCTTGGCCCCTACAAGGTGGCTTCCTTCGAGCCCGGCCAGGAGCTGATCCTGGAGCGCTATGAGGGCTATTATGCCGACAGCCCCAAGGGCGATCCTGCCATTGAAAGGATTGTCATCCGCACCATCCCCGATATCGGCACGCAGCAGGCCGAGCTGATGAGTGGTGGCGTCGACTGGATGTATAATGTGCCGCTGGACGTGGCCCAGAGCATGCGGGCGACTCCGGTCGCCGAACATCTCTCCGGCCCCGACCTGCGCGTGGCTTTCATCGTCCTCGATGCTGCTGGCTACACAGATCCCGAAGGCCCGTTGACCAATCAGCTGGTCCGCCAGGGCATGAATCACGCGATCAACAAGGCCGATATCGCCCAATACCTCGTCGGCGGTTCGGCAGAGGCGATCCATACGCCCTGTCACCCGGCCCAATTTGGCTGCGTCACCGACATCGCCAACTACGAATACAATCCGGAGCGCGCAAAGGAGCTGTTCGCCGAAGCGGGCTACCCCGACGGCTTCCCGCTCGACCTCTGGGCCTATCGCGAACGCCCCATGGCCGAGGCAATTGCGGCTGATCTCGAACTGGCCGGTGTCGATGTCAATCTGCGCTACGTACAGCTTGAATCGCTCAATCAGGCGCGCGCCAACCGCGATATTCCGGCCTATATCGGCACCTGGGGTTCCGGTGGCACCGCCGACACGGCGGCCATTGCCTCGATCCACTTCAACGAGACCACCGACCGCAATTTGTCGGGCGACGCCGAACTGTCGCGGCTCGTGCAGGCGGCCGAGGAAACCAGCGATCAGGACGAGCGCCTCGCCATCTATACCGAAGCCGTAAACCTGATCGCGGACCAGGCCTATTGGGTGCCGATCACCAGCTATTCGGTCAACTACCTGGTGAGCCCTGATCTCGACTTCCCGCTCAGTGCCGATGGCCTACCCCGGCTTTATCAGGCAAGCTGGAAGTAACCGGCCCAGGGCCCAGGGACCGGCGCGGGCTTAGCCGCGCCGGTCGAAGATCGGATTACAGCCATGTTCAGATACATTCTCCAGCGCGGGGCTTTGGCTTTGGCCGTCGCCTTGGTGGTGTCCTTTGCCACCTTCATGCTGCTCAATTTCGCCAGTGACCCGGCCTCCGCCATCGCTGGTGAAGACGCAACCCAGGAAGTGGTCGAGCGTATTCGCCAGGCCTATGGCTTTGATCGGCCGGTTCTGGTCCGCTATTTCGAGTGGCTCGGCGGGGTCGCCCAGGGCAATTTTGGCGAAAGCTATTATTGGAATAAGGCTGTGGGGCAGCTCGTGCTGGAACGGGCACCGGTTACGATCACTTTGGCCCTGTCGGCACTTTTCGTCACCATCGTCATCGCCATTCCACTCGGCGCGATGGCTGCGCTCAATCCCAATAGCTGGGCTGATCGCTTCGCATTGACCTTCGCCGTCTCAGCGCAGGCCATGCCCAATTTCTGGCTCGGCCTGCTGCTGATCATCCTGTTTGGCGTCATGGTACCCATCCTGCCCATTTCGGGCGACAGCACCTGGCAGCATTTCGTGCTGCCCGCCTTTGTGCTCGGCTCAAGCTCGGTGCCTGCGGTCATGCGCCTGACCCGTACCGGCCTGATCGAGGTGATGGAATCAGACTATATCCGAACGGCCCGTTCCAAGGGCTATCGCGGCCTCTCGCTCCTCACCCGCCATGCCATGCGCAATGCCTTGCTGCCCGTGGTGAGCGTCCTCGCGGTCCAGCTCGGGCAGAAATTCGGTGGCTCGGTAATCACCGAATCCGTATTTGCCATCAACGGCCTGGGGCGGCTTGCACTGCAGTCGATCCTCGGGTCGGACATCCCCACCGTGCAGATGCTGATTTTCATTTTCGCCATCACCTTCGTTCTGATGAACCTGCTGGCGGACCTTCTCAATGCTGCCCTGGACCCAAGGATCCGCATCGGATGAGTGTCGAGACAGACCCCCAACTGCTTCCCGAGGACCTGCTCGCCCCCTCCCCGCGCAGCCAGCTCCTGCACCGCGCCCTGTCCCACAAAGGCCTGCTCATCGGCGGCTTCATTGTCGGTACGCTGATCCTTGTGGCGCTGTTTGCGCCCCTGTTGGCACCGCACGACCCATATGCACAATCCCTTGCCAAACGGCTCCTGCCGCCAGCCTGGGAAGCAGGCGGCTCCTGGGATCACATTCTGGGAACGGATCAGGTCGGCCGCGACTATCTCAGCCGATTGATCTACGGGACGCAGGTATCGCTCATCATCGGCTTCGGCGCCGCCTCTGTTGGCCTGGTGATAGGCGTCACGCTGGGCGTTTGCGCCGGTTATTTCGGCGGCTGGATCGATACGGTGGTTTCATTTGTACTCACCGCACAGCTTGCCCTGCCCGGCCTGCTGCTCGCCATGGCGCTGGTCTTCATCATCGGCCCGTCGGTCTGGGTGGTCATCGGCATCATCGGCGTCCTGCACTGGACCTATTATCTGGTTGTGACGCGTTCAGCGACGCAGCGTCTCAAATCGCAGGACTTCGTGGCCGCCGCCAATGCCATGGGCGCCAGCCGCTGGCAGGTGCTGCGCAGCGAAATCCTGCCCAATGTATCAAGCCAGATCATCGTCATCTTCACCTTCGAGCTGGGCATCGCCATCCTGGCGGAATCCTCGCTCTCCTTCCTCGGCGTTGGCATTCAGCCTCCGATCCCCTCTTGGGGCCTGATGATCGCAGAGGGCAAGCAGGCGCTGTTCTTCCGCCCCAGCCTCGTCCTGTTTCCCGGCCTGATGCTGTTCTTGCTGGTCATTGGCGCCAATCTGCTCGGTGACGGGCTGCGCGACGTCACCTCACCGCAGGGGAGGAACTGACCATGCTCGACAATCGCACAATTCTCTCCGTACGCGACCTCGAGGTCGTTCTGCCGACGCCTGCAGGGCCACTTAGAGCAGTGCGCAGCACCAGCCTCGACCTCAAAGCCGGCGAAGCCATTGGTATTGTAGGGGAATCCGGGTCTGGCAAGTCGATGACCGCCCTGGCGCTGATGCGGCTATTGCCACGCAATGCCCAGGTCAAGGCCGAAGCCATCACCCTTTGCGGCGACCGGCTGGGCGCAATGAGTGATCGGCAATTTGCCAATGAGGTTGCCGGGCAGAAAGTCTCCATGATCTTCCAGGAGCCCATGACCTCACTCAATCCGGTCTATTCCATTGGCCGGCAGATGACCGAGGCGGCAACGCGCATTGGCCGGCTCAGCCAGGCCGCCGCCCACGATAGGGCCATAGAACTGCTCGCCAAGGTCGGCATTCCCGACCCCGCCGGGCGCCTGCAACAATTCCCGCACCAGCTTTCGGGCGGACAACGCCAGCGCGTGATGATCGCCATGGCGCTGATGAACGAGCCGGACCTGATTATCGCAGATGAGCCAACGACCGCGCTTGATGTGACCGTGCAGGCTCAGATCATGGACCTGCTTGCCGATCTCCGCCGCGAATTCGGCATGGCGATGATCCTGATCACCCATGACCTGGCCGTGGTCGCCTCCACGGTCGACAAGGTAGCGGTGATGTATGGCGGGGAGATCGTCGAACAGGGCAGCTGCGACGAGGTCCTGCACCACCCGCTCCATCCCTATACGCGCGGGCTTCTCGCCAGTGCGCCCAAAATCTCGGACGTACCGCGGCGGCTCGGAGCGATACCCGGCATTGTGCCCTCGCTGATCGGCGACGTGACCTATTGCGTCTTCGCTTCCCGGTGCCCCCAGGCACGGGCCGAATGCCGGTCACAGCGCCCACCTTTGCGCGAGCTTGGTGCGCGCAACTATGCCTGCGTGCTGACCCCCGAAGAGGTCGCTGCCCTGCCTCCTGCGCAGCCGGAAATCGAGATGCCCCCGCTCAAGGCGGCGCCTGATGCCGTGCTCATGCAGGGGCGCGGCATCGAAAAAGTCTTTGACATCAAGCGCTCGATCTTTGCCCGCACGCGACAATTGCATGCGCTGGAGGATGTCTCGATCGACATTCGCCGCGGTGAGACCTTTGCGCTGGTCGGCGAAAGCGGGTCAGGCAAGACGACACTTGCCAAGATCCTGCTTGGCCTCAACCCGGCGACCAATGGCCAAGTCCTGCTCGAGGGCGAACCCATCGCCGCCATGGACCGGCTCAAGCGCGCCAGGCTGATGCAGCCGATCTTCCAGGACCCATACTCTTCCCTCAATCCGCGCCACACCATCGCCCGCCTGATCGGCCGGCCGCTCGAAATCCACGGTATTGGCGATGCGCAGAGTCGGGAGGCCGCTGTCGTCGAGGTGATGGAACGGGTGGGCCTGCCCAGCCGGGTCATGCACAACTATCCCAACCAGATGTCGGGCGGGCAACGCCAGCGCGTGGCCATCGCCCGCGCCCTCGTGATGAAGCCGGCCCTGTTGGTCTGCGATGAACCGACATCGGCGCTCGATGTCTCGGTCCAGGCGCAGATCCTCAACCTGCTTTCGGATCTGCAGCGCGATCTGGGACTGACCTATCTGCTCATCACCCACGATATCGGCGTGGTGCATCAGGTCGCCTCACGCATCGCGGTGATGTATCTGGGCCAGATCGTTGAAATGGGTGATGCCACCGATGTGCTCGCGGCCCCCCGGCATCCCTATACGCAATTGCTGCTCTCATCGGTTCCCGAACTCAATGGCATCAGCAAGCCGCGGCGGCCCGGCTCGGCCATCGTCTCCAACCCGCTCGACCTGCCGTCAGGCTGCCGTTTCTCGGAACGCTGCGCCTATGTTGTCGATGCCTGTCGGGCTCAGATGCCCGAACTGCGTCCGGCTCATGCCGGTCCGCAATTAACTCGCTGTATTCGCGACGAGGTGGTCACCCATGACCTTTCATGATGCTGGCCTGACGCCGCAAACCCTGTTCTCCCGCACAAATCTTTGGCAGGCTTGGCTCGATGTCGAAGCGGCCATGGCCCAGGCCCAGGCCGAAATTGGCATGATCCCGCAATGGGCGGCAGACGAAATTGCCAGCAAGGCACGGCTCGAGCTCTTCGATCTGGAGGCGCTGGAGCGGTCGGTTGCCGAAACCATGGCGCCAATCGTTTCGCTCGTACGCGCTTTGACCGACGTTTGCGGAGACGCCGGACGCTATGTCCATTGGGGCGGCACCACGCAGAACATCATGTCTACCGGCCTCATTCTGCTGGTACGGCGGGGCCATAGTCAGATGCTCGGTCACCTGGCCGGCGCCATCGACACATTGGGCATCTGGGCAGAAGAACACGCTGAAACTCTCATGGCCGGGCGGACCAATAACCGGCACGCCCTGCCGATCAGTTTTGGCTTCAAGGTGGCGGGCTGGATCGAAGAACTCTCGCGCCAGAACCAGCGGTTTGCGGAATGCGAAAAGCGCGTGTTCTCGCTCTATTTTGGAGGAGCCATCGGCGCCATGCATTCCTTTGACGGGCGCGGCACCGATTTGGCACAGGCGCTTGGCCGCCGGCTGGCGCTTGATACTGTCCTTGTGCCCTCGCGCGCCTCGATCGACAGCCAGGCCGAATATGTGGCCGCGCTGGGGCTGTTCGCTATGGCCGCCGGCCGCATCGGCAATGAGCTTTATAGACTCATGGCCAATGAGTTGGACGAAGTGGCTGAACTGCTGGCTGAAGGGGTGATCGGCAGCTCCACCATGCCGCACAAGATTAATCCCAAGCATGTTGTGCATCTGATTTCCACGGCCGCACAACTGCGCTCCCGGGTGGCGCCAGCCCTTGAGGCAGGCCTTCCCGGCCATGAGGGCGATGCACCAAGCAACCAGTTAATGTCGCGGACCCTCGAAAGCGCCTGCATGTTGGGCTGGGAGCTGGCGCAAAGACTGGAGTCCACCCTGGCCCGGATCGAAATCCGCCCCCAATCCATGTCGGACAATCTGGCATTGAGCGCCAATGTCATTGCTTCAGAGAACCTGATGATGGTGCTGGCGCCAAAGATTGGCCGCACGCGGGCGCATGACGTGGTGCACCACACTGTCGCCGACGCTACCGCCAGCAACCGCCCACTGGTCGATTTGCTGCTCGATCTTCCAGAGGTTGCAGATCAGATCAGCCGGGATGCGCTTGAGCGCGCGCTCGACCCGGCCAATTATCTGGGGGAAAGCGCGACCATCGCCAGACAGTCGGCCGCGCTTGCGGCAGAACTGTCTATGGAGCTACGGCGGCGCTCGGCCAGTTGAGTGCTGCCGCGCAGAACGGGGAGTGCGCCGCGTGAGCCAGTATCACAGCTTTGATCCCGCAAAGGGCCACGGCCTGCCGCATGATCCGATCAAGGCCATCATTGCGCCACGGCCCATCGGCTGGATCTCATCGGTCGGTGCTGCCGGGCACGTCAATCTGGCGCCCTACAGCTATTTCAACATCTTCAGCCACAAGCCGCCGATCCTGATTTTCGGCAGCGAGGGCCGCAAGGACTCTGTCTCCAATATCGAGGAGACGCGCGAATTCGTCTTCAACCTTGCGACACGCGATCTTGCCGAGCGCATGAACCAGTCGTCCGGCGCCTATCCACCCGAGGTCGATGAATTCGACAAGGCCGGGCTGACGCCAGTACCCAGCGCGGTGGTTGCCGCCCCGCGCGTGGCCGGTGCAGCCGCTTCCATGGAATGCAAGCTGCTCGAAATCCGCCAGTTGCTCGATATCGATGGCCAGCCGGTTTCAAGCCACCTGGTCATCGGCCAGGTCGTGCGTGTCCATATTCGTCAGGACCTGCTTGTCGATGGCATGTTCGATATCGTCCGGGCCGGCACCATTGCACGCTGCGGCTATCGCGGCGACTATGTTGCGGTGACCGAAACCTTCGAAATGCTGCGCCCCAGGCTGGATTAGGCCTGCTCCGCGCGCGACCGGGGACATCGTCTTGAATCTGAGATCGCTGCGCATCTTCCGCCGCATCGTCACCCTGGGCTCGCTGGCTCAGGCATCCCGTGAGCTCAATATTTCGCCCTCGGCCGCCAGCCGGCTGATTTCCCTGCTCGAATCCGAGCTGAACCTGACCCTGTTCGCCCGTCACAAGCGCCGTCTTGAACTGACCGAGGAGGGAGACCGTTTTTATCGGGAGACCGAGCATATTCTGCGCGGACTGGACGAAATGGGCGCGGTTTCCCAAGACATCCGGCAACAGACCAACAATCGGTTGCGCTTGGTCACAGCGGCACCGCTGGCCATGGGGGTTATCGCGCCGACCCTGGCACTGATGCGCCAGCAGGGCATGGCCTTCGAGTGCGATATCAATGTCGAAACACGCTTCGGCATCGAGAGCAAGGTTGCTGCACGAGCCTATAATTTCGGCATCATCTCCGTACCCCTCGAAAATGCCATTGTTGAGCTGACGGTTGAACCCTTCCTGGAGGCGCGGATCGGCGTACTGATGCGGGCGGATCATCCGCTGGCTGACCGGAGTACGATCAGCCCCGAAGATATTGTCGATCAGCCGCTGGTTGCCCTGCGCAAGGGGCAACGTTGGCGGGCCCGAATGGACGAGGTGTTTTCCGGGGCGGGCCTGTCGCCACCCATTCCATACGAAACCACCTCAACGCCAGTAGTCACTCAGTTGGTGCGCGACGGGCTGGGACTGACCATCGTCGACCGGGTCTGTGGGCGCATCCTGGAGGGCGAACCGCTGGTGCTTCGGCCCCTGGCGCAAGAGCGCTGGGTCACCTACGCCACAATTCATCCACGCGGACCACGCCCCTCCCTTGAGCAGCACTTCGTTCGCAGCATGCAGGAGTTCGTCGATGCCGAACGACACCGAAGCCCTGACATCGCTGCCACCTTGCGCCTGATGTGAACCGAACAGCCCCTGTTCCAGCCGGGGTAACGCAATCGGCGAACGCGACCTCCGGCGCTCACTTAGAGGCGTCCAGTGTCTCAACACCCTGCAAAATAAGCAGGCCGTCAGAACAGCCAAGTTAACCCGCCAGAATATTTCGTTGTTGTCTCTGCGGGACGCAACTTAACCTAGAAAAGTGCCAACCCCTTGACCGCGTTCAAAAGATAAAGTCCTTTGCAAGAATTGACTGTCGGGGGCGTCGGTGAAAAATGCTTAGATTGACCGAGCTTTCTCTGGCTTTGGTCCTTGCCCTGATCTGCATTATCGGCGGCTCTCTCGCTGCCATCAGGGAATTGGCCGCAGTACCCCCGAAATTGAGCGCACAGAGCCTCGCCGCGCTGACTGAGGCCACCAACCCCACGGCAATAGCAGGTGTGTCCTATTCCGCGCACCAGGGCGGACTGACGCTCTGCCTCGAAGCCCTGCGCCATCCGAACGCGCTGAGCCTGCGGTTTCTCGATGAACAGCAGAAATTGCAATTGGATCAGAAATGCGCCGATCTGGCCGCGGCGCTGACCGCGGCGTCGCCCCTTGACGCACATGCGTGGCTGGTTGGGGCAATGGCCGCGGCGAAAAAAGGATCATGGCAGCGCGTGGATGCTGATCTGAGCGCCTCTCAGGCAGCCGCCCCGACGCAGAATTGGCTAGCCACCATACGGCTCGAACTGGGCCTCTCGCATCTCGATCAGCTTGGTCCGACCGCAATCGAGGCCCTGGAGATGGATGTCGGCATGCTTGCCGGCACTGAGCCGGGCGCACGTCTATTGGCGGAACACTATGTGTCGCTGCCCGCTGCGCGCGATTTCATTGAATCCCGTCTGGAGACCGAGCCGCCCTTGATACAGCGACGGTTCGTCAGCACCGTTGCGCGGGCTGGACAATAACCCATGACCCAAAAGCGAACCGCTCCTTCTCTCACGGGCCCAGTGTCCCGGCGTGGCGGCCCGGCCAGGTTGCACTTGTTCACCTCGATGGCACTGGTGCTCATGGTGGCGGCAGTTCCACTGCCCTTTGCCAGTGCCCGTCCGCTCTATTGGGCGATCTGGTCTGTCTATCTCGGTCTCGTCGCGCTGACATATGCCGTGGTCATGTTGGCCGGGAAACACCAATGGCGTGTTCCGCCCAATGTCATCTGGCCAGCAGCGCTGTTGTTCCTGGCAACCTACGCCTATCTGGCCATCCAGCTCGTCCCGCTTGGCAGCTTCCCGCTGCCCGTCCGGGATGGTGTTTCACTCGGCACCGCCCAAATATCGGTGTCACCGAACATGACACTGCTGACGCTGCTCAAGCAGCTCACCTATGGCTTGCTCTTTCTGCTGTTCATGCAGGTGTCGGCAAACAGTCGGCGACGCCAATTGATATCTTATGCTCTGCTCGCAATCGTCCTAGGCTATGCTCTTTATGGCATTGTTGGTCTGCAATCGGGCGACACGATATTGGGCATGCCCAAATGGGCCTATCTGGGCTCTGCCACCTCCACCTTTGTAAATCGCAACGCGTTCGCAACATTTCTTGGCATGGGCGCTATGATTGCGCTGGGTCGCGCTTGCGCCCTCGTCGTCCGGCAGTCCCAGCGCCACAAGAGCGATGGCCTGATCAAGCACCTCGTCAGCGAACTGATCCTGCATATCGTGGCCTACCTGTTCCTCCTCACGGTTCTGGTTGCCACCCAATCCCGCATGGGGCTCGTCGCCACAATTGCCGGCTCCATCGCGATTCTGGTTCTCACGCTGGCGACCACGCGCAAGTTGCGCCAGCTCACCTGGTTAGTGCCGGCGATGATCGTGCCGATCGCCATCGCCCTCATTCTCTACGGAGACGGGCTGCTCAGCCGGATTGGCGATGATCAATTGTCCACCAGCAACCGGTTGCTCATCTACCAGCAGGCCTTGGATCTGCTCCGCCTTCGTCCATTAACAGGTTTTGGCGGCGGCAGTTTCGAACAGGCCTTCCAGCTCGTTCACACCCTGCCACTCAGTCCTGAATACGTATGGGCTTACGCCCATAGCACCTACCTCACCCTGTGGACTGAGATGGGTCTCTTGGTTGGAACGCTGCCGATGCTGGGGATCGGGTATCTCGCCTGGAAAATTCTACGTTCTTTAAGGGGGACCCTGAAGGGATGGGCAACCAAGGCCACTTCTATTGGCGCAACTACTGTTTGCAGCACACACGCTCTGGTCGATTTCAGCCTGGAGATACCCGCTGTTACCGTTTTGTTTGTAGCTTTACTGGCATTAGGCATATCCGCAGCAACGACTTCTGACTGAAAGGCCGGGATGTCATGGTTTTGAGTAGACTGCTTGGGCTGATCGGGGGCGGCGATGGACAATCACCGCGCAACTGGCAGCATCTGGTCGAGCCGAACTGGCCGCCGGCTATCTATGCCATCGGCGACATTCATGGCTGCATCGACCAACTCACCGATCTTGAAGCCAAAATATGTGCTGACGCCGCGTCCTATGAGGGTGATTGCTGGATTGTCTATCTCGGTGACTTTCTGGATCGCGGCCCTGACTCAGCCGCCGTACTCGACCGCTTGATCGATCCACCTCCGGCCGGTATCCGGCGCATCTGCCTGGCCGGAAACCACGAGGCCATGGCCCTCGAATTCTTCAATGCACCGCGCGCCAATGCCCATTGGCTTCAATTTGGCGGTGACACGACGCTCGCTTCCTACGGTATCCAGCAATCCGCATGGTCCGGAGCATCTGCCCGCGCCCTCGGAGACATCGTCAGGAGCCACATTCCACGCGAACATCTCGATTTCCTGCGTGACCTGCACCTGACCTTGTCCGTACCGGGCAACGTCTTCGTGCATGCGGGGCTCAGGCCCGGCATTGCGCCTGACCAGCAGTCAGAGTCGGACCTGCTCTGGATCAGAAGCGACTTCTTTGACGCTCCTCCCACGCCCGGGCTCCGGGTCGTTCATGGTCATACTCCTGGCCCTGCCGTTGTTCAGGCCGAAGGACGCATTTGCGTCGATACCGGGGCTTTTGCCACTGGCATCCTCAGTGCCGTAAGACTGACACCGGATGGCGCCATAAATATCCTTCAGTCCTCAATTTCCCCGACGTCGGGACCACAAGGTTAGCATCCTCTTTGTAACCTCACTCTATTATCGCACCCACAACACGACCTCAGGCATCAGCCTGCAAGCGTGACCCCAGACTTGCGGAACAAGGTTTTCTTCAATGGACCACAGTGAATTTGAACTTCGTAGCATCTTCGGACTTCTGCGAAGACAGTTCCGCTTGATCCTGACGACAATCGTCGCTGTGATGAGCCTGGCTGCAGTCATCGCCTTCTCGCTAACCCCGGTTTACACCTCTTCGGCGCTGATCATGGTGGATCCGAGCAACAAGGATCTGCTCGACCCGCAGAACCAGATCAACAGCGCCAGTGCGGACAGTGCCAGAATTGACTCCGAAGTCGAACTGGCCCGGTCAGACAGCGTCTTGCTCAAGGTTATCCAGGAGAAAAATCTAATTGCCGATCCCGAGTTCGGGGTTTCGCTGGGGACTTGGGCCCGGATCCTGAGCTTCCTGCGCCTGGCGGAACCGACGCTGCCCTCGGGCGAAGATGCTGTCAATCAGACCCTGTCCAAGCTGCGCGGCGCGATCCATGTCCAGCGGCGCGCCCTGACCTATCTCATTTCCATCCAGGCAAGCGCGGAAAATCGTGCACTCGCGGCGGATTTGGCAAACGCTGTCGCCCAGACCTACATTGCTGACCAGGTTGACGCCAAGATCGAGGGCATTCTGGCCTCCCGCGACATCCTGCAGGCGCGAGCCGAGCAAGCCCGCCAGGCCATTGTGGCCTCGGAGAATAGCTTCGATGACTTCGTCGAAAGTAATATTGCAAGGATCAGCCAGGATAGTGGACGCACCGATCTGATCGCCCTGCAGCGCCAGATCGATGAACTGCGTTCGTCGCGCACGCAGAACAGCTCGTTGGTGAGCTCTATGCAGATGGCCCTGCGTACACAGGACCTCGAAACAATTGTCAGCGACCTGCAGTCCGATGCGATTGCTGAACTGGACCAGCAACGCGCCGATCTGCTCGCCAACCTGGAAAGCGCTGCGGATGGCACGCCAACCGCCATCAATCTCAGGGACGAACTCGCTGCCATCGAGCAGCGCATGCTGGAGGAAGCGCGGATTGCAACGACCAGCCTGGCCGACCAGATCCAGGAAAGCCAGGACACTGAGGATACGCTGCGCCAATCACTCAGATCCCTGGTGTTGGACCAGTCCTTGTCAGCCGATGTCCTGACTGAGCTCTATGAACTCCAGCGCGGCTCGGAAATCGCTCGGCGCCAATATGAAACACTTCTCTCGCGCATTCAGGACGTCGAAGCCCAGGCTGATCTGCAGATTGCCGATAGCCGTGTTGTCTCTCCAGCTCTCGCGCCGCAATATGCAGCCTTTCCGAACAAAACCCTGATCCTGGCTCTGGCCGGGTTCTGTGCAATTCTGCTCGGTCTCGCCCTCGCCTTCCTCTATGAGAACCTGATTGGTGGCTTTACTGGTGACGAGCAACTCGCCCAGGTTCTCAAGCTGCCAGTGGCGGCAACGGTGCCCCGGCAGCGGGCCAAGTCGGAAAGGGAGAGCCTCGCCAATACGGTGGTCACCGCTCCCCTGTCGGGATTCTCGGAATCTATCCGGCGCATCCGCGCCAATGTCGACCAGTCGGTCCGCCATGCCAGCCCCGACAAGCCCCCGGCAACAAAGGTGATCATGGTCACCTCCACCGCGCCCAATGAAGGCAAGACCACTCTCTCGCTGTCGCTTGCCCGCTCTTATGCCCTGACCGGTCAGCGCACCCTGATCATCGATTGCGACCTGAGAAAGCCGAGCCTGCACCGCCATCTCAACATCGAGTCCTCGACCGGCCTGTTGGACTATCTCAGTTCAGATGGCGACGGCGTTGCACTGCAATCGATCATTTCCAGCGATCCGCTGACTTCAGTCACCACCATTCTTGGCGCGCGCCGCAGCAATCTGCCGACCGACCAATTGCTCAGCGCCGTTTCATTCGCCAGATTGATAAGAGCAGCGCGCAACAGTTTCGAAGTCATCGTGCTCGATACCCCACCGGTCGGCCCGGTCATTGACGGGCACTACGTGGCCCCCCATGCGGATGCCATTGTCTTCGTGACCCGCTGGGCAACGACCTCGCAGTCCGATGTGCGCAAGGCCGTGACCGGATTGATGGCGGCGCGCCAGCCCGATACTCAGGTGCTGGCCGTCCTCAATCAACAGGACGAAACGCGCTCCGCCTACTACAGGCGCTACGGCAGCTACTACTCCTACACCTCCGACTAGGTCGAAGCCTTCCGGAAAGGTCAGGACATGCGTGTATTGCATTTCGCCGAGAGCTATCATGGCGGCATCGCCAGCTACCTCAATGAGCTGCTGCCCCGCCAGGGGACGGCCTATGACAGCATATCTGTGCTGGTGCCGGAACAGCAGGACACGCTGATCAGGCCGCATGATCGGCTGAAAATTCACACCTACCCCCCCTCACGTCGTCGCCTGAGTTCCCTGTTGGGGGTCCGTAGCCACCTGCAACGGCACCTCCAGTCCAATCGCTATGACATCGTGCACCTGCATAGCTCGTTCGCTGGCGCGATAGGCCGCTCGATCCGCTCGAGGGGCGCAGCCATAGTCTATTGCCCGCATGGCTGGGCCCAGGGAATGCGAACCTCCGCCCCCGCGCGGGCCGCCTATGGCATGGTCGAAAACGTGCTGTCTCGACGAACCGATGCGATCATCAACATTTCGCATAGCGAAGAACGTCACGCTCGCGCGGCCCGGGTCGCATTGGACAAATGCCACCTGGTGCACAATGGCATCAGCGACGCACCGTTCACCCCGCTTCCGGCGGGCACCAAACTCAAGCGGCTGCTGTTTGTCGGGCGCTACGACCGCCAAAAAGGCGCAGACTTGCTGGTCGGCATCGCTCCGTCTCTGCGCGAGCGCGGCATTACCCTGACGATGATCGGAGGAGCGGTGATCGGCAAACCCGCGGTCGCCACCATCCCGGAAGATGTCGATCATCGCGGCTGGCAACCACCCGACGCCGTCGCAGCGGCCATGAACGAAGCCGACGCCATCATCATGCCGTCCCGCTGGGAGGGATTCAGCCTGGTTGCCCTGGAGGCGATGCGCGCCGCCCGCCCCGTCATTGCGGCCAGCGTGAGCAGCCTCCCCGAAGCCATAATTGATGGTGACACCGGCATATTGGTGCCCCCCGAAAGCCCAGCCGCCTTGCTGAACGGCGTTGACCGATTGGCCGGCATGGACCTGCGCGAAATGGGCCTGAACGGCCGCAGACGCTACGAAGAGCTGTACACCGCAGACCTGATGTTCTCCCGCACAGATCAGGTCTATCGCAAATTGATGGACACCCGCTCATGACCACTCCGGTTCTCGCCCTTGTCCCCGCCTATGCACCAGACACGGCAGCGCTGCAGGCCACCATTGCGTCTTTGGAGGCCCAGGACAGCCCGGTCGATATTTGCGTGATCGACGATGGCAGTCCCACGCCCGTAAGCGAGATCCTGCTCCCAAGGCCCGGGCTGACAATATTGCGCCTGACCCCCAATGGCGGCATTACCGCCGCCCTGCGCGCCGGTGTCGATCATGCCCTGGCCAATGGCTACGAATATGTCTGCCGGCTTGATGTTGGCGACAATGCCTATCCCAGCCGGGTATCCAGACAGCTCCGGCACATGCACCGGCACCCGCAGACCGATCTGCTTGGAGCGCATTCCAGGGTCATCGATCCTGCCGGAAAGCTGCTGTTCATCCATGGCACCTCGGGCGGCCCCGAAAGCGTGCGGAACTATCTATGCAAGAACGCCGCGTTCAAGCACTCGACCTTCTTTGTCCGGTTGGACTCATTGCGCCGGTTCGGCAATTACAGCGCCGACTGGCCCGTTGCACAGGACTATGAGCTCGCCCTGCGTATCGTGCGTTTGGGTGGTGTAGTCGATTGCCTGGACGACGTCCTGATCGACTATGTCGATGATCCTGCAGGTCTTTCCACCCGAAAGCGCAATGCCCAGTTGCGCATGCGCCTCAAGGCCATGCTGGCCCACCCTGCTCCGCTGAAGCCACGATGGTATGCCGGTGTGCTGCGCACTTTGGCAACCATGATAACCCCCCACGGCCTAGCCAAGCGTATTTCGCTCGTCACGTGGGGAGCACAGCAAGCCGGTCGGACGAGCTGATGGAGACACTGCGGCGCTGGGCCCTCTACCTGTTGATCCTGTCCATTCCGTTCAATGGGATTCCTGCGCCCCTGCAGATTGGTGAATTGTCGCGCGATGGTTTCTTCTATGCCTCGCTACCCTACCTCGCCTTGCAGGTGCTCGCCTGGCTGCAGCGACCTCGCCTCGATATCTTCGGCCCGCTGCTGCGCAGCCAGGGCGTCTATATCATCCTGATCGTCTTGTCCCTGCTCATTAACCTGCCCTCGATCCTTGCCAACAGCTACGGCACCCGGACCGGCATGGAGCGCTATGTCCTCAGCGTCATGGTGTTCGCCTATTACTTCCTGCTCGCCGTCGCCCTTTACGCGCATGCCCAAAACGCAGGAGTAGATCGCTTCCTCGCCTGGCTCACGCGCGCCTTCACCGCTCTGGCCACCGGCCTTGCAGCCCTTGGCGTGGTGGAAGTCATATCATGGACCGTAACGACCATCCGGCCCGCCTGGGAAGCCATGCGCCGCATCGTTGCCGCCGATGCGACAATTGCAATTGGCCGGCTCTCGGGTGTGTCCCTCGAGCCTTCTTTCAATGCTTTTGCTTTGCTTTCCTGCCTACCTTGCCTGCTTGTATTCCGCGGAAAGGGTACCAGCTCCGGCCGCTATAAAATGCTCCTGGTTTGGATCATCCTCGCCCTTTGCCTGATATCGGGATCACGGACAGCACTGGCGGGCCTAGCAGCTATGGCAGTTGCCTATCTTCTCACAAGTCTCTGGGCCAGATCACTTTTTGGCGGCGGCCTATCAGGTATGTTGCTGGTATTTGGCGCGTTCGCTCTCGGGATTGTTATTCCAATACTCGCCTACCTTCAAATCGGACCAAACGAGAGTATCTCAAACATCACCAGAAGTTACCTCATGATGGGGGCAATCCAGGGGGGGGGGGAACAGG
>Ga0207849_100066_pt1 | contig 129710 bp, 116 predicted proteins | sample TtaePargueraPR_12_FD_187277 | JGI IMG/M metagenome (GOLD analysis project Ga0207849, IMG submission 187277) | Aerobic enrichment media microbial communities from Bioluminiscent Bay, La Parguera, Puerto Rico - Tt and P2 (4) (SPAdes) | ecosystem: Environmental > Aquatic > Marine > Unclassified ... | reverse complement strand
CTCGTCAGGTCAACGCCAAATGCATTCGGAGACATTTGGGGCCGCCATGACCAGCATGGGCTTCACCAGGGTACGCCGGAAATACGCGGGAAGGGGCAAGGTCGCGTGTTATGTCCGCCCTGCCACTGGCCCTGTGCCCGAGCTCCGCGTCGAGCGAGCACCCGATGGACGCGTTACAGGCGTCGCCGCGGCCGTGAGCTTCGAGGGTGTTCGAGACGATGATGAGGAGGAGTTCTGACCTGGCCAGTGACGGGTGATCAATCAGAGCTGAGCGGCGGCCAGGCCTGGTGGGCTGGCTGCCGCTTGCCTTCCAGGGACCGGGGTCGGCCCGTTACCCCGGAGCGCGCAAAGGCCCGGAAAGCTAAGCAGCCACCATGGGACCGAGGGACCGGGTCACATAGTCAGAGAGAGAAGAAACATCACATATTATAAGGATATAGTGTGTGTTTTGGCTATCAGACCGTAGCAAACTGGCGGTGATCGGGCGGAGCCTCGGTCCATTGGTGGAAAAAGCCCGGGCTTACGCGGCTTTCGGCCCCCAGCCCCATGAACCGAGCCCGGTCCTCGATAAATCTCTTGGGTCCTCCCCGAGGCTCCCCCCTCGTGGGGGGGACAGAGACCCCGAGCTGTCCGCACCTATAAGTATTTATTCCCAGAGACAGCACCCCCGGGGACGGCGATCAGCATCATGCCACACCGGCGAATTGGCTATGCGGTCGAAGGGTAGTCACAATAAGTAACCGGCATCAGACATCCGCCATGCGCCGGCAGCAAGGCCACATCGCCACAGAGCAACCGGACGCCCTCGGGGTCATTCCCCAGTCTTTGGGCATTGGGAAGTGGCGAGGCCAATCGACAGACACGACCGGCGCCGTGGCGCGGCGGATCTGGTTGCTGTGGCGCCTCTGGGTCGCTTAGGGGCAATGGCCGGCGACCGGAGCACTCTCACTCGCATCGCGTCAAACTTGGCAAGGCCAGCTGAGCAGGCTCTTCCCATTCCTCATACATCTCTGGCCTCCAAGCAGCGTGATCATCCACAAACCCCCGCGACTCTGTGCAGTGAGGCGGAGGTGTGAAGGTCACAGCCCTGTGCCTTCTTGATCCAAACCTGACCCTCACCAGTTATCCAGTTACCAATAGTAACCAATGGATCGTTGCGATGACCGACTATGGGCATGATCTCAAATTTGGAACATTCATCACACCGCAAGCCCGCCACACCGAAGAGGTCGTGGCGCTGGCGGAGCTGACTGAGAGTAGCGGGCTCGACCTCGCTACCTTTCAAGATCACCCGTACCAAGCCAACTTCCTCGACACCTGGACGCTGCTGTCTTTCGTTGCGGCACGGACCAGTCGTATCGCTCTGTCGGGCAATGTTCTCAACTTGCCGTTGAGGCCACCGGCCGTTCTGGCTCGGGCGGCCGCCAGCCTCGACCTCCTGTCACATGGCCGGTTTGAACTCGGTTTGGGTGCCGGAGCGTTCTGGGACGGTGTTGAAGCAATGGGCGGGAACAAATTGACCCCCGGACAGGCGGTGGACGCATTGGAAGAGGGCATCGAGATCATCAGGGGAATCTGGGATGCTGATACACCCGGCGGCGTGCGCATCGAGGGCAAATATCACCAGGCGCGGGGGGCGAGGCGGGGCCCACTTCCGCAGCATCGCATCGGCGTCTGGCTAGGCGCCTATAAGCCCAGAATGCTGAGCCTAGTTGGCCGCAAGGCCGATGGATGGCTGCCTTCGCTTGGCTATATCAAATCGCCCGACATTGGAGAATCCAACGCGATTATCGACACAGCAGCGCGCGAAGCAGGGCGGAACCCGCGCGAGATCCGACGCCTGATCAATCTGGCCGGCAGCCGTCTGGCCAATCAGGACGAGATTGCCAAGATGGTCGATGAGATTACGCAGCTTGCTCTGGAGCATGGCTTTTCGACCTTCATCCTGCCTGCAGATGATGGCCGGCTGATCCAAACGTTCGGCCGCGAAGTGGCGCCAGCTGTCCGTGTTGCCGTGGATAAGGCCCGGACCGCCAATGGTACAGTCACCGGAGCTGTGCGCAGCGCCGCGGCGCTGGCCTTGCGAAGCGAGAACATCCGCTACGACCGCCTTCCGGAGACCCTGATCGGCAGGGCGATGGAGCCAGGTGACCATGGCTTTGGCGGACATGCCTCGACCTACATCCACCGAGGCCAACCGGGGCTGATCATCCGCCCTCACAATGAAAGTGAAGTCGCAGAGGCCGTTCGCTATGCTGCCAACCAGGAGGCACCGCTGGCGGTACGAAGCGGCGGCCACGGGATTTCCGGACGCGCCACGAACGAGGGCGGCATCGTCCTAGACCTATCCAAGCTCAACAGCGTTGAGGTGATCGACCCTGCCAGCAAGCGCATCCGCCTGGGGCCCGGAGCCCGTTGGGGGGAAGTTGCAGAGAAGCTGGCGCCATTCGGTCTCGGCATGAGCTCGGGCGATTATGGCGATGTGGGGGTGGGCGGCCTGGCAACAGTGGGCGGTATTGGCTGGCTCAGCCGCAAGCACGGCCTGACGATCGATCATGTCGTTGCGGCTGATATGGTATTGGCAGATGGGCGGCAGCTGCGTCTGGATAAGGATCATAATGCCGATCTGTTCTGGGGCATTCGCGGCGCTGGCGCCAATTTTGGCGTGGTGACCAGTTTCGAATTGGAAGCCTATGACGTAGGGGATGTGATCTTCGCCCAGATAACCTACGACATGAATGAGGCTGCTCCGGTCATCGCCAGATGGGCAGAGACGGTGGCTGCCGCGCCGCGCGATGTCACGAGCTTTCTCACATTGGCGCCGGCCCGCGGCGGCAATCCTGCCCTGGGCCAGGCCAACGTCGTCATTGCCGATTCCGACCCAGCAGGGGCGCAGGCCATGCTCGACCCGTTCCTGCGGGTTGGACCCGTGCTTGGTAGCCAGGCCTTTATCATCCCCTATCCGGGCTTGGTGCAATCAAACTTTGAGGGTCACCAGGGCACGGGTGGCATGGTCTCCTATGCGGGTCTGGTTACTGAGGTGACGCCCGCAGTTGCCGGGGAGATGGCAGAAATCCTCAAGGCCCGCGCCTCGAACATGATGCAGCTGCGCGCGGTCGGTGGAGAGGTCAACGATATGGCGGCCAGCGCGACGGCCTATGCGCATCGGCACCAGAACTTCAGCCTCAACGCCACCGCCTACGGTCCCACGGTTCAAAGGCTTGACAGATTGTGGCCAGCCCTTGAGGCACACCTTGATGGGCTCTATCTCAATTTCGAAACCCGCATGGGCCCTGAGCATCTGGAGCGCGCCTATCCTGCTGAAACGCTAGCCCGTCTGCGAGCACTGAAAGCACAATATGATCCCGCCGAGCTGTTCAACACCAACTTCAATATCCCGCCAGGCACTACAGGATAGCTGATGGATCTTATCGGTCGCCGCCGAACCTGCCGCAAGTGTCTCGGCCTCAGAGCAGAACGAGCCCGTGGGGACGTTTAGTCGGTTACGGCCAGATAGGAACATAAGCCCACAAACGGCGTGTCGCGGCCACACGCGGAAGTGGGGGCTAGTTGGCGGCCAGCCCTCGGCGAAGGTCAGATAATCGGGCTGTGGGGCGCGGCGGAGCTCGTCAATCGAGTAAATTCCTGCTTGCTGCGCCTCTCGACCCCATTGCGGTCGTTCAACGGGAACGGACGAGCTCATGAATGCCGACTATCTTACTGGCTTGCATGTTTGAGAGATTGCAGGATGACTTCCTCTAGTCGAGCAAATCCAATGCCCGTGCCGCTCTCTCGGATGTCCCCGTCGGCGGTGTTGGCAAAGACGGCCTGTTCGGTAAAGGTCATCGTGGTTTTGCCGTTCCGGCCATCGAACTCGACAGTAACGAGCGAAGACGAAACAGGGTGACCATTGGTCCGCATCGAGTAGGCATAAACGATGCGTTGGCGGGGATGGACTTCAAGGAAATGCGCCAGCATCACTTGTTCAGTGCCATCCGGCATCCGCCAGATCATGCATTCATGCCCATCGACGCGGAAGTCGAAGCGATCTTGGACCACCGTCCAATCGGGATGGCAACTGTTCCAGCGTCGCTTCAGCTCATGGTCGGACCAGAAGCGAAAAGCATGGGCGGGGCTGCCCGGTAGCTCCCGTTCGATGACGAAGCTGCGATGGTCAACATTGATACCCATCAGCGATCCTTCTCCTCAGGAACTTCAGCCATGGCAACCGCCAAGCGGTCGAAGGCAGCATTCATGTCGCGCTGGCGCTGCTCAATCCAGTTGTTCATGGCTTTGAAGGCATCGGGCCGCATGCGATAGGTGCGCACGCGGCCGACTTTTTCGCTGACGACAATGCCACCGTCTTCGAGCACCCGAAGGTGTTTGAGTACCGCCGGCAGTTGAACGTCAGCGGGGCCCGCCAGCTCCTTGACCGACGCCGGACCCGTGGAGAGCCGTTCAATGAATCTACGCCGGTAGGGGTCTGCCATGGCCTGAAAATAGCGGTCGATGCTTGCCGTCTCGGTCATGCCAGAGGCTCCAAAAAGCGGGAAGGCATGGCGTCACGATAGGGGAAGAACTCAAAGTAGGGCTCCGCCTCCTTGAGCACACGCTGCACCGATGGCCGCTCCAGCAGGCGTTCGAAGTACTCTCGCACTTGCGGCCTGCCATCACCGATGGGGTGCACGATGAAGCTAAAAAACAGCGCCGGCAGCGCCGAACAATCCGCCATGGTGAAGGTCTCGCCCGTGATCCAGCTACGTCCCTCGATCTTGTTCTCGATCATGTCATAGGCAGTCTCAAGCGTCGCATGCGCTTCCGCAACGCCATGTGGATCGGAGGCGCCTTCAGGGCGAATACGGTCACCCACGATCTTTTGCATCGGCACGCTGACATAGAGATCGAAGAAGCGATCCCAAAGGCGAACATCGAGCTCTTGTTCCGTCTCGGTCGGTATCAGTTGAACCGGACCGGCATAGTGCTGCTGGAGATACTCGATGATGATGCTGGTTTCGGCGACAACCCTGTTGCCGACGCTGTCATGCAATACGGGAATCTTGCCCACCGGCCAGCGCTCGATATGCGCGGCAGCGGATCCGGGGTTGGAGAAATCGACGAGGCTGGGTTCAAAGGCGGTGCCGTTTTCATAAAGGCCGATCAGAACCTTATGGCAGAAGGAAGCGAGCGGGTGGAGGTAGAGCGTGAGGGCCATTGTTACATCCATTAGTTTCCAGACAAGGAAACTGTTAAACCATAACGCATGCGAGTTCAATAAGGTTTCCATTACAGGAAACCCTTCGACTAACGCGACGAGGTGTCACTTTGCTCTTGAGCGAAGTATCCGGGCATGATAGTTGGCCTGAAGGAAAACTATTATGCTTGGAGGTTAAAGTGCGCGTTGTCATTCTGAACTTTTTATCTCTCGACGGTGTCTATCAGGGGCCGGGCTCCCCCGATGAAGACCGGTCTGGCGGCTTTGAGCGCGGCGGTTGGTTTGTGCCCTTCGTCGATGCGGCTCTGGAGGAAAGAGTGGAGGCATGGGCGGCGACTGCGACCGGATTTTTATTCGGACGACGGACCTATGAAGAGTTTGCCTCTGTCTGGCCCACCATAACCGATCCAGCCGATCGCAACGCCGCCCGGCTCAACACGCTTCCCAAATATGTGGCGGCCACCTCCCCAATCGATACCAGCTGGGGGTCGGCAACGGTCCTGGACCACGATGTTGAAGCCGCAGTCGCCGCGCTCAAACAGAATGGAAGCGGCGAACTGCAGGTGCACGGCAGCGGCCGACTGGGCCGGTCTCTCATTGCTGCAAATCTCGTCGATGAACTGCGTATCGCGATCGCTCCGGTGATTGTGGGCCAGGGACGAAAACTGTTTGGCGACACGCAAGCACCAGCAGGTTTCAACCTGCTTTCCGAGGAGAGGACGCCTTCGGGTCTCATTATGTGCCGTCTTGAGAACACCGGCGATGTAGCGGCTGGAACATATATCCGCGGACAGACCAATCTGTCCGTTTCCAGCGTAGGGAATTGAGAACACGATAATGATATCAGCCGGCCAGCAAATGCCCGACGATCTCAGCGCGATCTTTCTGGCGCTCGCCGATCCGACCCGTCGTGCGGTCATTGCCCGCCTTGGCCGAGGACCGGCCAGCGTGAGCGAACTGGCAATTCCGTTCGAGATGGGACTGCCATCGTTCATGAAGCATATTCGGCTTCTTGAGGACACTGGGATGATCCGGACCAAAAAGGCGGGGCGGACCCGCACCTGTGTGATCGACGGTCCAGGACTTTCCAATGCCGAACGGTGGCTGGCCGAGCAAAGGAAGATCTGGGAAGCGCAGGCCGATCGGCTGGAGGAGTTTGTCATGCGCGAACAGGAAGAGGACGCCAACGATGCAGACCGTGACCGCTGAACTCGACCTTGAGGTTTCCCGAATTATCAGGGCGCCGCGAGACCGCGTGTGGTATGCCTGGGTGGACCCGGAACGACTGGCGCAATGGTGGATACCCCATCCGCTGACTTGCCGCGTCGTCAGTCTAGACGTTCAACCTGGTGGAGCATTCGTTACCGAAATGCGTGAGGATGACGGGCCGTTCGGGCCGCACCTGTCAGCCTGCTTTCTCGACGTCATTCCCAAGGAACGCATCGTTTACACGAACGCGCTCACCGGTGGCTGGCGGCCTGCCGCACATGGCTTTGTCACGGCAATCATCACCCTTGCCGACCATCCAGATGGCACGCTCTATCGCGTGCAGGCTCTGCACAAAAGCCGTGCAGACCGCGAGAAGCATGAAGAGCTAGGGTTTCACGATGGTTGGGGAACGGTCGTGGCACAACTGGCCGAGCTCGTTGAGTTCGCTGTTTGAGGCCCAGGTCAACGCATTCAACTGTCCGCTCATGCCCCCTTGCCGCCCGGAACCTGCCAGTCCGAAAACCACCCCGAACCAGCCGCTAGTCTCGCCGATTATCAACATTGCCTGGGGTCAAGCCGCAGCGCCTATCCCTAACCCTAAACCTTGGAGCGCCTCCAACCGGCGGCGCGGGCTTCGGTCTCGGAGCACCAACGCTCTCCATGGCTGGGACATCTAGTCGGCTACGGCCATATGGGGGTGCAGGCCCACAAACGGCTTGTCGCGGCCACACGGCGGCCTGGCGCCCCGTTGGCGGCCTGCCCTCGGAAGCAGTCAGATAATCCGGCTGTTGGGGCGCGGCGGGGCTCGTCAATCGAGCCTTCCCTGCAACCTGTCGGTTTACGCCCTCCCCCGGGGGCCACTCGCGACCGAGGCCCCCTATTTCGTGTCAGAGAGCGTCGAAGCAATCGTAGTTGCGAAGCTTGACGACCTTTCCCTCGCGGAACTCGAATACCGCCGCGCATTGTGCCCGAAGTTTCTGCCCCTCCCTTAAGGGCGGAATATCCTTCACGACGGTCCCGTGCCACACCATTTCCAGAACCACGAACTCTCCATACGCGATGGTGTTGAGGATGTCGTACTTCTGTTGCTCGATAATGCCCTTGGACTTGCCAATGTCCGACTTGAGCGCGCTCAGATCGCGGACCTGCCCGGCCGGCTTGAACGCATTGGGCATTTCGGTCTGCTCGACGTCAGGGGCGAAGAACCCTTCCATCTTGCTGCCATCCATGGCTTCGACAGCACGCACAAAGCTCAGGGCTGCCGCTATGTTGGTCTCCTGGTGAGTTGATTGCATCCTTCCACTCCACTAGAACATTGTTCTAATAATCTACTAGAACATCGTTCTAATACCGTCAAGGACCCGCCATGGCTGATCGCCGTCAAGACATCCTGGATGCCGCTTTGCCGATCTTTGTCGAGAAGGGATATATCGGCACAACGATCGCCGATATTCGCAAGGCCAGTGGGGCGACCACCGGCAGCATCTACCATTTCTTTTCCGGGAAGCCGGGCCTGGCCGTCGCTCTTTGGACCGATGCGAACGCCTTGTGGGTGACGCGGGCCGAAGCCGGGCGCCAATCTCGCACGCCAAAGGAAATGGTCACAACGACGGTGCGCGCGCTTCTGGAGTGGGCCACGGCGAACCGGGACCTGTTCCTGTTTTTCGAGGAGTTGCGTATTCGCGCTCACTCAGATCCAGAGCTGCGCCCGATCCTCGACGAGATAACCCAGACCCATGATGCAGCGGCCGAGATGTACCGCAACTGGGTGGCACAGGGACAGGTGCGTGAAATGGAGTGGCCTGTGGCCTCCGCTCTCATCGTGGGGCCAGCCTATGACTATCTCAGAAAATGCGGACACATGTCCGATCACGGCGCAGCCATCGAGATGCTGGTGGAGAACGCCTGGAACTCTGTAAACCGTGACCCGCAGCGCTCCGCCTAAGCTGACGCCCTCGTAGAGTGCCACGGCCGGTCTCGGAGTCGTCGAACCGCCCGGAGGCAGGTCCAAATTGGTCGGTCGGCGGCCGACCTCATGGTGGTCATTGACCGCGGTATGGCAGCGGCCTAGAAGCGGCCAGATAGCAGAAGGAGATTTATGCGCAGAGGATTGTGATTTCGACCGCAATTTGCGGCTTCACCTGGCACCAACATTGGCTGCCGGACCTTTCTGCATATCTCTTCTTTGGAATTCTCATGAAGAACTATGACGTTGTAATCCGGCTCTATTTGCCGGAAGTCGATTTGAAAAAGCTGTCGCGCATCTGGTTCGAAGCATCCCTGTTGGCGCATCCATTCATCGGCGAACAGCGTTTGCTAGAGCAACTAGCGCTGATCGAAGATCAATACCTGCCGAATGCCGAGACGTGGGTGGCGTGCATGGGTGACCAAGCCTGCGGCTTCATTAGCCTGCTCGACACCTTTGTCGGGGGCATTTTCGTTACCCCCGACCGGCAGGGGCTTGGTATTGGACGCCAGCTCATCTCACATGCCCTGGACCTCAAAGGTGAACTCGAGCTTGAGGTTTACACTGACAATCGGCAGGCCATGACTTTCTACACGAGGCTCGGTTTTCAAGAGCTGTCGCGCCGTCGCCTTGATGATGAAGGCTACGCTTTCGAAAACGCACGCCTGCGCTTGATCGGCTAAGGGTTCGTCGGGCGGAAAAACTGCCGCCCGACTGACTTCGTCCTTTGAAGAAGCCAGACCTGCCTGTCCCGAAGCGACCCCATTGCTGCTGCGCCAGCTAGATCACATGCCGCCCGAAAGCTGCCAAAAATTTCATCCAAACGCCTTAGCTGTGCAACTCTGATGAGCGGCGAGCCAGTATCGGAATGCCCCTTTCAAGTGTGAAGCCAAGATCGTTGCGTTGAAATATTTTGGGCTTAAGGTAGGAAATCCAAGAGCACGCGATTAATTGGAGCACTATTGTGCTTAGTGCCAAAAATTTGTTGCCTGCACTCCGTTATCATATGTGGGAGCTGATATTCGGATTGGTCTCTTGGGGGGCATACCTACTCCCGGACTCCTCAGAAAACACTCGGTCAAACGGGATATTCCTTGTTGGTGCCTTGTTTGGGGTTGGTGGATTTCTAGTGCGTTTCAGCTACTCAGTCTTCACGAGAAGATTTGAGCGCGACTCCGGTGGCTGAGACGGCAACTACCTCTGTTCACGAGCCAAAACCCGCCAGACCGCTTTCCACCCCGACCTAGCCATTGGAGAGACGGGAGCTCAATCGGTTATTAGGTTTTTCCTATGCGTCGGGATGGCCGGATTGGGGCGCTTGCCTGCTGGGGGGTCTTACCAGCTTTAGCTTATGGTGTGTGATCACTTGGCTAAAGCGCCTGCCGGGCCTATTAGCCATGCATGAACTTTCCTGCTCCCCTCGCTCGCCTTCTACCTCATCTCGTCACGGTCAGCCCGCTTGAACGTCTTCGCGCCGCGGGTGGTGCCGCGATCGGTATTTTGATCGTTGGCATTATCGGCATGCTGACGCTGCCGGAGCCCAGTGCGCCGCTGCTTATCGCTCCCCTGGGCGCTTCTGCTGTGCTTTTGTTTGCCGTGCCGGCCAGTCCGCTGGCGCAGCCGTGGTCCGTCCTCGGCGGTAACGTGATCGCCGCTGTGGTTGGCGTTACCTGTAGCCTGTTCGTGCCCGAGCCCTCCGTTGCTGCCGCGCTCGCTGTTGGCACCAGCATCGGCCTGCTCCTTACGCTTCGATGCTTACATCCACCGAGTGGCGCAGTAGCGCTTACCGCTGTGGTTGGTGGCCCTGCGCTTCAGGACTTGGGATATTGGTACGTTCTCTGGCCCGTTCTTGTCGGTTCGCTCGCCCTGTTGCTCGCAGCGGTCGCCTATAATCGGTTGACGGGCAAGGTCTATCCGCACGTTGTCCCGGCCAATCCTCTAGTCGTTTCAGCTGGCCAATCTGGCGGTCTCGGCGTCACCGTCGCGGATCTTACGAGTGCCATTCGCGAGCGCGACGAGGTTGTGCCCGTCGATCCACAAGACCTCGAAGATATGTTGCAGCGTGCCGAAGTCCTGGCCTTTAATCGCCGTTCCGGCGATGTTATCGCTGCCGCTGTGATGTCGCAGGGTGTTGCTTCTGTTGGCCCCGGCACCTCCCTCCGGGTCACGCTTAAATTGCTGCGCAGCAATGGTGTCAAAGCCGTGCCTGTGGTCAATGCCAGTCGCCGAGTCGTCGGCATCGTCACCCAGACCGATATTCTAGACAAAGCCGATTGGGGCCCCTCCGCTACCGGATCCGGTCTCGGCTGGCGCCTACGCTCGGTTACCAATTCGGACCGTCCGCTGCGTGGCAAGGCGCGCGACGTGATGACGAGCGATGTGCATTGCGTCCTTACCTCGACCCCAATCGCGAGGGTGGTGCAGGTCATGGCCGAAACCGGCCACCATCACGTTCCTGTCGTGGATAGCGAAGGCGTGCTCGCTGGGATGGTCACCCAGTCAGACGTCGTTGCCGCGCTTTTTAGGGTCAATCAGTCCGAATTGGCACTGTCAGCCTGAAGCACCCGAAGATTGCAGCCATTTGCTTTGTTCGACCAGTTGAACATTAAGGGAGGGCGACTTGGGGACGCGGCTATGAGGTGTGTGGTGGGACTTTAGTTGGACAGCTAGGGCAGAGTGAATCAGCCTCTGCCCGACGTCTGTTTCAAGCTGGCCAGCCTGACGGACTGTTTGGCCGTTTGGACCGTACCGGCGAGCACATCAAGAAACGAGCCATCTTCAGTATGTCCGCGATCTGCATCCCCGCGCCCAAAACCGGACCATCCGCAGACCACCCCGATCCAGCCACCTGTCCCGCCAATTATCAACCCCGCTGGGGTCAACGCACCGGCGGCGGGCGTAAACTAGACCTTGGAGCGCCGCCAACCGGCCGCACGCGCCTCGGACTCGCTACAAAACCAGCGCTCTCCCTGGCTGGGGCGGATCTCAGTCTCGTCGTAGTATTCCTGACCAGGGACATGGTAGATGCGTTCGCCGGATCGGACGCTAATGTTGCCCTTGATGTTGCACTGGCCAGACGCCGTTTGGGCGACGAGCGCGACGACGGGATCTACCGCGAGACCGCCGTCTGAGAAGCCATACACGCCCGCGAAGCCGATCGCAGCGGCGGCGCCCATGGCCAGCGGTAATGATGAGGGTCTCTTTGCCATGGTGTCATTAGGTCACCACTGGCGCATTACTTCAACTCGCGATGTCTCGGGCGGTAAATATTGAATTGAGCCTACCGGCATTAGACTGAACAATTCCAGCATAGAAGTCTCACGTTGGATTGCGCTGGTCATCCTCTTCCCGGACCATGGCTTCCGCCAACACGCATAGCAAGCGCACCCGATCGTCGGGGAGGCTCGCCGCCGAATTGTGCAACCGGTCGAAGAGAGAAGTCCGCTGTTCATCCGCGTCACCACCGGATGAAACCCCGAGAAGCCAATCCGGCGACGTCCGCAATGCCTCCGCGATCTTGACCAACGTCGCGAGGTCTGGCTCGCGTCGCCCATTGGCGTAGTGAGCGTAGCGCCGCTCATCCAATCCAGCGCGCCTGCCGGCCTCAGCATTGGAAATGCCGAGCTGTTCTGCCCGTTCTCGAAGTCGCATTGCGAAGATGTCCATAGGAACGATTTGTTCCCGAAAGGCGTCAATGCGGCCACGAACGTTACGGAAAGCTTCAGGAACAAAATGTAGCCTCGCAATGCACAAGCAAGGCGAGGTGAAACATGCAGCGAGCAACCTTCGGAAAGAGAAATCTCCCAGAGCCGGCGAGCGCCAAGTCTGACACGCCCCAGTCCCTTCCAATAGCTCTGGTCGCATTGGCAGGCGCAGCCATGATTGGCATCGCGGTGGTCGGAGCAGCAACGGTGTTTTCGCCACCGGCCCAAGAAGCAGCGAGCGCGGAAAAGCTCTGGGTGACGTCGCAACGGTTAGCGCGACACACCTGCCCATCGAGCACCTGCGGCGTTGTCGGTGAGCTCTTCTATCGGGACGCTGCCACTCCACGCGAAACACGCGACGGCTGGGTGCGAATCTCCGGACCCGTCTACGCTGCTTGCACCAATGGGCGCAGCGACTACGTCGATACGGGCAACGACCAATGCAACCGCAACAACGGCATAACCGATGGATACTACGCGGAATGGGTTGAGGCGGCGTACCTGTCGCCTGACCGACCAGCAGATCCGGCCGAGGGTACCACGGGGCTGGCGAAGTCTGTCGGTCAATCCGATGACTTCAACCTCTACCAGGCCCAGTTCGTCACGGGGGCTCAGCGGCTGATCGAGGCGGGTGCATGCACCGAAGCCCAGATCGAGGACCACGGTGGATTTATCGCCTCGATGAATCTCAAGCCGCGCAACGCGTACTTCGTCCACTGCGACATGGAGAGGTACTACCTCGACGTGGCCACGATGGAGATCTTTCGGTAACGACGACTCCTTGCCAAGCAGCCGATAACTCTTGTGTCGGCGGTCTCGGCTTTGACTTGTTTTCCAATCATCAGATATCAAAAATCTCTGCTCAACAGGTAGAGATTTGACATGGTACAAAATATGGCCATGATGGCGCTCATGAGCCAAAACCAAATCAATCAGCTGACACACGGTCATCGCCAGGCACTCTGATTGCCTGGTGCTGCTACCTGCCATTGGCAAGAGCGGCATCAGGAAGCTCGAATTCTCCAACCTTAGTTGTTCCTGCGCCGCTCGCACGCTCACCGCGTGTCGATGGCGCACGTCTCGTCGAGGCAAATGCGATGACCTTTAAGTATTCAGTCACTCTTCCAATCAGTGGCGGCAACAAGCTGCGTCGGTTCCGCGAATGGGCGGAAGAGAACATCCCCGCTCTGAGCTATAGCCTGCCGGCTGAAACGCCGATCAAAACTGAAACGATGACGATCAAGCTCATGTCGCTCCAAGACCGGCAGCGCCTGCTCGAAGCGTTTGCCAGATCGTCGCGACTGTGAAGGGGAACTGCAATGCGTGTCTTGCGATTTTGCCGGTCCTGTTCCGGTCCTCGTCCCCAAGCTGCGCGGAGGTGTCCGTGGTGCCTAAGAGACTACAACGGCGCCCAATCCGCGCCCGAGCACTTATTCGCTCATTTCGATCGAGTTGACAGGGTGCGTCCAACATGGATGCAGGGTCGAGAGGAGTAGAAGAAATGACCACAATCGCATTACAGGATTGGACGCACTCGCCTGCGATAACGGTGGGGCAAAATGAGTTGAGGCGCCTGACCACCGCAGCGCTGACCGATATCAGCAACGAGCCGGACCACGTCGACTTCCTTCTCTACGAGCTAGATCGGGCTACGATCGTGGACGATGCTATGCTGCCACCCGATGTCATTCGGCTGGGAAGCATCGTTCGGTACAGGTCAGCAACGACTGAGGAAAGAACGATCAAGCTTGTGCTTCCAGTGGAAGCCGAGCAGCCACAGGGTTATCGTCTCTCGGTAACATCAATGCACGGCGCTGCTCTGCTTGGCCTCTGTCCGAACAAAACTCTGTCCTGGCTCAGTCCACACGGCAAGGCCGACCATGTGGAGGTGATGAAAGTCACCAACGCCAGAGGTCATTGATGACCAGATCATCTCAGAGCATCGGCACGAGCCGAATGCTCTGGATGACTCTGGAGCTGACAATCCATCGTTAAAGATGCGATCAGAGACGTCACAACGGCATTAGGCGGTCACAGAGGACCACAGCGCTCGAAGTGCTGCGACGGCAAGCGGTCTCCCGCAATGAGTGGAAAGAGCACCACATGAACATCAATGACCTGATCCAACCTTCCGAGGTGTACCTGGACGTCGACTTGGGTAGCAAGAAAGAGGTTCTGCGGTTCCTGTCAGACCGCGTGAGCGAAAAGTGTGGCTCACAGTCCAGTGCGTGCCGCAATGCTCTAGCCGCTCGAGAGAAGCTGGGGTCCACCGCAATCGGCGCTGGCATTGCATTTCCCCATGCACAATTGGATGGATTAGATCGGGCTATGGCGATCTTCGTGCGCCCCGCCCGTCCGGTGCCCTACGCGGCCTCTGACGAAGGACCGGTAGATCTGATCTTGATGCTTCTGACCCCTGCGGGTGCCTCCAGAGAGCACCTTGAGGGACTATCTACCTTCGCTCGGGCCTTACGGTCCGACAACATCGTTCGCCAATTGCGCGAGGCAAGGACGTCCGACGATGTCATTGCGGCCCTTGCTAGCTAGGCCCCATTCAAGACACGAGGAGGATCACCGCTGGTCGATTGGATTTACCTGATCATTCTAGTCAGTTCGGGGCTCCTGGTTGCCTCAATTTTCACCAGCTTGGCCGCGTTCCGGTTCGGTGCACCATTGTTGCTGGTGTTTCTGTTTGTCGGCCTGGCTGCGGGTGAAGACGGATTAGGACTTCAATTCAGTGATGCGGGATCGGCGTATTTTGTCGGCAGCCTCGCGCTTGCTGTCATCCTGTTCGACTCTGGTTTTGGGACGTCCATCAAATCCTTTCGGCAAGCCGCGGGGCCCGCGATTACCCTTGCAACGGCAGGCGTCCTTGTTACGGCCGCCTTGGTGGGGTTGGCGGCGTACCTCTTGCTCGGCCTGGGTTGGCTGCAGTCGTTCCTGCTCGGCGCCATTGTGGGCTCGACCGATGCGGCAGCAGTGTTCTTCCTTCTGCGCATCGGTCAGATCACTGTTAAAGATCGCGTCCGCTCCACGCTTGAGGTGGAGTCCGGGTCCAACGATCCAATGGCGATTTTTCTCACAGTCATGCTGGTGGAGCTGATCGCTGCAGACGTTAGCTACCCCGATATTGGCGTCCTTATCGGTTTCTTCCAGCAGATGGGCCTCGGAGTGGCGCTGGGACTAAGCGGCGGCCTGCTCATTTCTGTGACCGTCAACCGTATCGATTTGGAGGGCGCCCTCTACCCCGTCATGGTTCTGGGTGCCGCTCTCTTCTTGTTCGCTTTGACTGGCATCCTGGGCGGCAGCGGGTTTCTTGCGGTTTATGTAGCTGGGTTGGTTGCGGGCAATCGGCGACTTAGGGGAGCAGACAGTCTGCGCCGGTTCCAGGGTGGCATGACGTGGCTAGCACAGATCGTCATGTTTGTGATGTTGGGCCTATACGCCGCTCCTTCCGAGTTCGTCGCGGCCGCGCCTGGCGCTTTGTTGCTGGCTTTCGTGTTGATCTTCGTCGCCCGACCAATCGCGGTGTGGCTGTGCCTGCTTCCCTTTGGCTTTCGTAGTCGAGAGCAGATTTTTGTCGGCTGGGTGGGACTACGTGGGGCCGTCTCGATCCTCTTGGCCATTCTTCCCGTGATCGCCGAGCTGCCCAACGGGCAGCTCTATTTCAACACGGTGTTCATCGTGGTTCTCGTGTCCCTTGTGCTCCAGGGTTGGACGATCCGCCCATTGGCGCGATGGCTGAAGCTAATCGTACCGCCCACCATCGGCCCACTTGATCGGGTGGAATTAGAGCTTCCCGGTACGGCGAACCACGAACTTGTGGTCTATCGGGTTGCCGATGGGAGCCCGGTTGCCCGTGGGGCGCGATTGCCAAGATGGGCTCGTCCTTCCCTGATTATCAGGGATGGTCAATCAATGAAGTACCAGCAGGTGCGCCAGCTTCGACCTAGCGATAACGTCTACGTCTTCTCCCCACCACAGCTTGTACGGTTGCTGGATCGGCTTTTCGCGGGCCCCACAGCGGTTGCCCCCGATGATCGTGACTTCTTCGGCGTCTTCGACGTCGATCCCAGTCAGTCAATCCACACGCTTGCTGGACACTATGGCCTTACCTTGCCCGAGAATATGACTGACGTGACAATCCAGGAGTTCATCGCTTCCCGCGTGGGTGGCCAGGCTGAACTCGGCGATCGCGTTGCGCTGGACACGGTCGAGCTCGTGGTACGCGAGGTGGATGACCAAGGTAAAACGAGCGCAGCCGGCCTCGCTTTTGTTGACGAGGAGCGATCACGAGAACCCCTTAGCCGCATCGGCGCCAAACTCGTGGATGTTTATCGGCGCCGCAAACGCTGACGGTCACCTTGCCGAGGCGGGGGAGCCTAGCCGCTGAAGCTTATCCACGTTTTGGGCATCATTAGCACTTGAGCGAGGAGACGAGCAGAAGGCAAGCGCGATGATCATCAGCAATACCGCCAGTGAGGCGATCGCGGGCGTTGCTTTTCTCATGAAGATTGCTCATGGCAGTTTTTGGTATGCACTCAATTGCTAGGAAGAGGCAACGGTTGCATAGCGACTATGCGACGAGGTCATAAAGGCCCGTCTATGCGCACGGGCGACTAGTGTCCCGCATCGACACTGTCAACATTGAGGCTCCACAAAACACCGCTGGAACGAAACTCCAGTTTCACCTCGCAATCAAGTGCTCGCTCGACCATGTCGACCATAACCACATGGCCGAAGCCCTTGCGCTCCGGCGGCGCAAGCGCTGAAGGTAGGGATTCATCCCATTCCAGTTTCCAGTTGGCATTGGACGCACCGGCCCAGACGATGCGCAGTCGGCCCTCGGGATGAGCCAGCGCACCATGTTTCAGACTATTCGTCGCCAGTTCATGCAACGCCATCCCGATCACCTGGGCATGCTGCGGGCAGACAAGAAAGGGCGCCCCTTCTACAACCACCCGGACATCCTCATCGGCGCCGATCGTCCGCAGCTGGCCCATGACAAGGTCTTCAAGATGAACCGAGGACCAATCCTGCGCCACCAGCAGATCGTTGCTGGCGGCCAGTCCACCCAGTCGCGCGGCAAACGTATCCAGAAATGACTCGGGTAAAGTTGATCGCGCTGTGCTCCGGGCAATGGCCTGCACCACGGCAAGCAGGTTCTTGGTGCGGTGGTTCAGTTCGCCCATCAGATATCGCGACTGCTCTTCGGCAGACCGCTGGTCGGTGACATCGGTATTGACGCCAGTCATTCCCAGGAAGCGCCCGGTCTCGTCAAAGCGCGGATTGGCTTGGGTGCGCATAATTCGAAAGGTACCGTCGGCACGTCGATACCGTGCTTCCACAGTGAAAGGGGCGTGATCCTGCATGGCTTGGGCAAAGGGAGCTTGAAGCATCTCGACGTCATCGGGATGCAGGGTGGCGAACCAGTCAAAGGACCCCAGGTCTTCTGGATCCACGCCCCAGAATTTTCGGAGAGCCCGGTTCAAGAACAGGCAGCGACCGTTCTCGTCGCCCATCCACAACATGGCGGGCATTGTCTCGGCAACAGCAATTGCGAGTTCATCATCATGCATTTGGAGGTTCGCCCGCCGCTGGACTGTCAATGCTTAAATCACATTATTCCGCGCTGCGGCAAGCTCAGAACAAGTCTAACGTCCCTGCGAGCCCAAAGGGTCGACAATCTGGGGCCCGAACGCGACATCGGAGGTGGTCGACACCGACCACTGCCACCCCGCGTCTGTAATCGCCAAAGTTGCAACGCCATTCAGGGAGAGCGGCGACACCTTGCTCAGTACGTCGCGGGCAAAGTCGTCGAGTTCATCCTTGTCGGAATGGAGGGCTTCTGACCACGAGAACTGAAGTGACTGATCGGCCTGATCGCCTACCCAGGTTACGACCACCTCACCACCCGCCACGTCTGTCAGTCGAAGCGCCGACCCCTCAAAAAGTTCATGGAGCGCCAGACCCAGAGCCTGGGCGGCGTTGGGCGATATCCGGAGCCTAGGCCCAGCGATGCTGTACCGCGCCTGGATCGGGGGTGGTACGATAGCCGCGTGCGCCAGAACCAGCTCGTTGAGATCGACACCCAGCCAATCGCCGCGCACGATCAGGTCCTGTGTGCGAGAGAGTGCCGCTATTCGCGCGGAAACCCTGCGAGCAAACTCAACAGGCGGGGTTCTGGTGACCGATCGCCTGACCATAGCCTCAACGACGGCGAGCAGGTTCTTGGAACGATGATTGACTTCCCGCATAAGGAGCCGCTGTGTTTCGCGCCCCCGGCGCTCTTCCGTAATGTCTCGGGCAATCTTGGACACGCCCAGAATACGGCCTGTCTCGTCCTTGATCGGGGACACCGTGAGCGCGATGTCGATCAGCGTGCCATCCTTGCGTCGACGCCTGGTTTCGAAATGGTCCAGTCGCTCGCCGCGCCGAATCCACCCAAGGATCAACTCTTCCTCGTCGTAGCGCTCGAGCGGGATGATTTTGAGGATGGATTGCCCGATCATCTCGTCGGCCGTGTAGCCGAAGGTGCGCTCGGCACTGGCGTTCCAGGAGGTCACAATACCGTCAAGAGTCTTTGAGATGATCGCATCATTGCTGCTCTCAACGAGGGCGGCGAGCCACGCCTCGTTGTTGATCGATGAGAACTTGGTCATGCTGGCCCAAAGGAATGGCGTGATTGCGCCCGATTTCGGACAATTCCTGGGCGCGCCATAGGTTCCGGTTGACCTAACGCGCCACTGCACTCCTCAGGTTGGTCGGGCCCAGGACCAGCTGTTTGGCTTCTTCGAATGGCATTGGTCGAGCGAAGAGATAGCCCTGACCATAGTCACACCCCCAGGCTGAAAGCTTCAGCGCCTCCCCCTGCGTCTCTATGCCTTCGGCGACAGTTTTCAGCCCAAGTGTTTTTGCCAGGCCAAGCATCGCCTGTACGATTTCCCCGCGGTTGGCATCGGTACCAAGGCCCGAGACGAAGGAGCGATCGATCTTGATCTCATCGACGGGTAGGGCCTGCAGATGAACCAGTGACGCATAGCCGGTGCCAAAATCATCGAGCGATATGCCAACGCCACTTTGGCGCAGCTTTTCGAGATTGCCTATGACCGCGTCCCCCAATTCGTCCATCAGAACGCGTTCGGTGATCTCCAGCTTGATCGCCTCCCTTGGCAGAGCTCGCTTGTCCATCATCGCCAGGAGTTCGGATACGAACGCGGCGTTCACGAGGTTCTCAGTCGCAAGATTGATCGAAATCTGGCCACATCGGATGCCGGCGGCTGCGCAATTGGCCATATTCTCAATCACCAGCTGGGCCATGCGAATGCCAATGGCGTCAGCTAACCTGGGATCATCGAGTGCGTCCTTGATCGCGATAGGTGAGAGCAACCCGCGGTCCGGATGCCGGATACGGAGCAACGCCTCGAACCCTCGGACATGCTGCGTTTTGAGGTCGATCAAGGGCTGATAGAATGGCTCGATCCAATTGTCCCGCAGTGCGGACCTGGCCAGTTCCAGGGCCTCACTCCGCCTGGAGGCGGCGCTTCGAATAGTGGGCTCAAAGAGCTTAGTTCTGTTTTTCCCTGCGGCCTTGGCAGCATAGAGCGCAAGGTCGGCTCTTTTGAAGACCTCATCGGGGCTCTCGTCCCGCTTGCCCATGGCACAACCAATGCTGGGGCGGCAGTTACGAGTCTTGTTGTTCGACTTCAAATAGGTTTCGAGCTTGGCTTCAATTGAATGGGCACGGTCGAGCAGACAGCGTTCGTCGGAGATATGACGGCATATAATTGCGAACTCGTCTCCACCGAGGCGTGCGACAAATTCATTGGGTTCAACAGTGCGCTGGAGATAGCGAGCAAACAGCCGAAGGACAGCGTCACCTGTCAGGTGCCCGTATCGATCATTGATCAGTTTGAAGTCGTCCATATCGAGTACCATCAACCCTATGGGTTCGGTGGTAGTGGTCAGCCGCCGCTTCAGCTCCTCCACAAATCGACGACGGTTCGGCAGTTCCGTCAACTCGTCCTGGTAGGCCTGACGCTTGAGTTTTTCATCGGCCAGATACTGCTCGTGCACGTCTTCAACAGTGCCATACCAAAGCATGATTTTGCCCTGGGCGTCCCGACGTGGTGTGGCTCGTGCTCGGGCCCAACGATGTTGGCCGTCCTTCAGTCGAATACGATAATTGATGTCGACGGGGTTCCCTGTAGAAAGGCCCTCTTCCCAGCTTTCGATAGTCGGCCCCATGTCCTGGGGGTGTAAGGCCTGAAGCCAGCCATTCCCCAGGGCATCCGCCTGAGAAATTCCAGTCAACTCCGTCCAGCGAGAAGACACGCTCAGAATTCGACCCTGAGGGTCTGAGGTCCATGGAATTTGTGGATTCTGCTCAACGGTGTAGCGATAATGCTCTTCGCTCTCGCGCAGGGCATCGAGCATGCGGACGCGCTCAATTGCTAGCGACGCAAGGCCGCGCAGCCGGGTAAGCTCCTGATGTTCTACCGCTGTCGGCGAACGCTTGTCTCGAAAGTAGAACCCAAAAGAAGCAATAACTTCTCCACTCGAAGCAAAAACCGGTTTCGACCAGCAGGCCTGATAGCCGAGAGGCAAGACCAAATCTCGCCAGCTGTCCCACAGGGGATCATTGGCGATATCGGAACTGATCACATCGCGCCTCTCAAAGGCGGCCGTGCCACAGGATCCGACGCCGGTGCCGATCTTAATGCTAGGCACCGCGCTCATCATGGTTTGAGGCATGTTCGGCGCAATCCCTTCCAGGAATACGCCCTTCTGCTGATCTACCAGCAGTATGCTGCACGTTGCACCTGGTATCTGTCGTTCCGCTGCACGGCACAGTTCGGAAAGCAGTTGGGGCAGCTCTACGCCGGAGATAACCATCTCCAGAATATTGCCTTGAGTGGCATCGCGGAGCTCTGTGGTTAACCACTCATGGGCATCAATCGCGCACCCCACCCATTTGCCCTCCCCCACGTGCCGGACATTGAGGAGATGCCTATGGTAGGTGCCGTCGTGATAACGAACGCGCATTTCAGCCTGGACGTTTTCTGGCCCCATTGGGGACAGAGGGAGTTGTGCCCGAAATGCCGCTGCGTCGGCAGGATGGATACTGTCCAACCAGCCTTGTCCCAGCCCATTCTCTTGTGGGAGTCCCGTGAATGTCGACCACTGCGCATTGTTGAACTCGACATTGCCGAGCGCGTCGCAAACCCAGACCAGGCCCGGAACAGCAAGGGTGAGTGTCTTGAATAGTTCACTATCGTTCATGGTTGTTCACGCAGAACCGATGTAAATTGAGCCCATCGCTGGACTTAAAACCCTCTTAGTAGCCGCCAAGTATCTACAAGTCCCAAAAGCAAGCAGTTAAAATGCGCTGAATTGCCCGCTGGAGTTTAGGCGGAACCATTGCACGTGGTGCGGGGCCACGTGACCATTTTTCACCCGCGCTTTCACACGTCGGCCTGCTGAGCCAAGGAACTTGCGTACAACTGGTTCGCGATGTCTCCATGATTATGGGTCCCGGCGCGCTAGCCAAGCTTGCATTTCGGCGATCTCAACCTGTTGCGCGCTGATGATCTCCTGGGCGAACATCTGGATCCATGGGTCTGTCGCGTAGGTCTGCGCGACTTGCGCCATTGCTACGGCGCCCTGGTGGTGCGGGATCATGGAACAGACAAAGGCGGTCTGAAAATCGGCTGCCGTCATGCCGCGCATCATGTCGGAATGCATCGGCTCCATCGTCTGAATCAGGGCCGCAAGCTCCTCGCTTTGCCCCTCGGCCATGACGTCGAGATGCTCTTGCATAGAAACACCGCCATGGTCGGAATGCACGTCGCCGCAGACGGACGGCAACGGCAGGGCAGCAACTTCGCTCGCCGGCTGGTCCCGTACCAGAAGCGCACCGGCGAAAGCGACTGCCAGCAGAGCTGCCGTACCGAGCTTCAAGACATCCATCACTTAATCCTTCTCGCAAGTGTGTCGACCGGACGTTGCCTCAACACGGAAATCGTCGACTTGATCGAGATCAAAGATGCAGCAGAAATGAATGTTTAGAAGGCTCCCATTTGCAGCACGCACAGATCAAACGGAGCTTGACGTGGCAGACAATAGTGAACACCGGGGCCGCACACCCATACGGACGGCTCTGGGCATTTCCTTCACCGCCTTGATTGCGACCCTCATGGCGGCAGGCCCGGCCCATGCCCATGTGAAGTGGTTCGCGCCCTATGTGGTGGGCGCTGCACCCGCCCCCATTACCGACACCCTCACCAATGGCTGGTTCTGGGCAGGGATTGCGCTGGTTCTGGTGTTTTTCGCCGCCACCGTTCTGGTGGAACGCAGCCCCTCGGCCACCCCGGTCCATGGTATGCTTGACCGCCTGACCCTGCCGCTTTGGCGGCGCGGCGACGATTTCATGCGGGCGGTCATCGGCGCCTTCTTCGTGGCCATCTTCGCAGTGGGCGGCGTTTATCTCACGCCCGATCTTCAGACCCCGAACGAATGGGTGTCGTGGTTGCAGCTCCTGATCGCATTGCTCGTCTTTTCGCGGCGCACCATGCCCCTGGCTGCGGCCGGCATTATCGGACTGTGGGTGATTGCTCTGCGGGACTATGACTTCTTCCATCTGCTCGACTATCTGGCCCTCGGCGTCGGTATTGCGGGCTATCTTGCGCTTGCCGCAGACCCCGAGAGCAAGTGGTATCAGCATCGCTTCACCGTGTTGCGCTGGGGCGTAGCCATCGCGCTGATGTGGTCGAGCCTTGAAAAGTTCGCCTATGCCGAATGGTTCTACCCGCTCGTTGAAGAGCGGCCATTCCTGACCTTCGGCATGCCACGCGACATGTTCATTCCGATGGCCGGTGTTGCCGAGTTCACCATGGGATTTGGCCTGCTCTGGACCCCGCTCATTCGCCGGCTGTCGGCGGTCGCCCTGATCGTCATCTTCACCGCTGCGGTCTATCCCTTCGGTCGCATAGACCTGGTGGGCCACGCCCTGATCATGGGCACCCTGTTTCTGATTGCGGCCGATCCGACGCCATCGGGCCTCAAACTGCCAAGACTGGCCCCGGCCATCGGCAGCGTTCCTGCAGGTTTGCTTGCTGCAATGGTGCTCATCGCCGGCGCCTACTGGGGATTGCACGGCACTTTTTACGACTATCAGGACCAGGGTCCGACGGTGGCCGCTGAAGGGCAGCTGCTAACTCATCGGCCCAACGCCGAGCACCCGCACGCAGAAAGCGCAACCACAATCCAATAGTGCTTACCGACGGCAGCCTCCCAATGCGGAGGCTGCCTTGCTATCAGGAGCAAGCATGCGTCTCACCCAGTTCTCCGACTATGCCTGGCGCCTTCTGATGCATGTGGCTGACCAAGACGGTCAGCGCACCACGATCGCCGAGGCTGCCAAGGCAAACAACATCTCACGCAGTCATCTGATGAAAGTCGCCCAGCGCCTTGCGCAGGAAGGGTTTCTAAAACCGGCCAGAGGACGCAATGGCGGCCTGATGCTGGGCAGGCCATCCGAGGCGATCACCCTCGGCGATGTGTTGCGGGTCACGGAACCCGACTTTGCCCTGGTTGGCTGCATGGCAGGAGAATGGTGCCTGTTTGCAGATCGCTGCCAAGTGCCTTCTGCACTGGACCGGGCGATGCAGGCCTTTCTCGAGGTTGCAGATCAACAAACGCTGGCAAACGCACTACCCCTCACCAAGGTGGACCATGCGGATTGACCAACGAATGTCGGCTGCTCGTTCTTTGCACACAGTGGTTGCCGACGATCCCGCTAGAACTCTGCCCAGTCGGCAGCGATAGCCGCGAATCCATGCGAACGGTACTTTCGAGCAGCCTGGCCGTCCAGTGACGCCGCGGAGGCAATGGGTCTCGCTTTGACCCCTGAGTCCGTGGATACGCCGACCACGAAGACGTCAATCAAACTATCCACACGGCTCGCCTGGCCATCGGTCTGCTCGATAGCCGCGTTGGTTTCTTCAACCAGAGCTGCGTTGTGCTGGGTCATCTCGTCCATCTGACGCACGGCCGAACTGACCTCAGCGATGGCGTTGGCCTGTTCGCCGTTAGCACGCGCGATCTCATCCATGAGTTCGGCATTCTCGCGCACTTGGCTGACCATTGAGCCCAACCGATCCGTGGCAGACGACACGAGCTTGCTTCCCTTGGCGACGGCCTCGCTGGACCGCTCGATGAGACCTTTAACGTCTTTGGATGCGTCCGCCGCAGCTTGCGCGAGTCTGCGCACCTCCACCGCCACAACTGCAAAGCCCTTGCCGGCCTCGCCCGCGCGGGCGGCGTCCACGGAGGCATTGAGAGCGAGAAGGTTCGTCTGGAATGCAATATCGTCGATCATACCAATGATGTTGGAGATTTTCGCTGCCTGAGCAGTTACGTCTTCCATCGCCAGGTTTGCTTCGCCCATGACGTCGCCGGCTTCTAAAGCGCCATCGGACACGCTCTTGGCGTTTGGGCCAACCTGCCTGGGGGGCAGGCAGGCGCTTGCGCAGTGGCACTCAATCCGGAACTACGAAAGCTCCCTCCAAATGGATGCCAGGGAGTCGCTGAGCATCGCCCGATGGTTAGCCAATCGCTAATTGATCGTACCGGCCTGCGGCAGGCCTTCGCCCTGCAGGGCGAAGGCTACTTGCGTCGCTTCTGACGTTGAGGCTTCGCTCGAATGCGAAGCGCTCGGCCTTCTGATTGGTCGAGATCGAACACATTGGTCTGGCGAACAAGATCACTGAGCTTGCGAAAGCCGTAGGTACGAGGATCAAAGTCAGACGCAAGATTGGCCAGCTGATTACCCACTGCGCCAAGAGGCACCCATCCGTCCTCGGATTCCATCTGCTCCAACACTCGCATCAGGATTGGTATAGCATCTGCCGGCGACTGGAGCGGTGCCGACTTGGTGCCTGCGTCTTCAACATTGGCTGCGGACTCAGGCAGGAGATTTTCTGTATAGACGAAGCGCCGGCAGGCCTGACGAAAGCTCTCCGGCGTCTTTTGCTCACCAAAGCCGAAGACATCGACGCCTTGCTCTCGTATGCGCGCTGCGAGTCGAGTGAAATCGCTATCGGATGATACGAGGCAGAAGCCATCAAACCGCCCGCTGTGCAGGAGGTCCATAGCATCGATCACCAAGGTGATGTCGGAGGCGTTCTTGCCGGTGGTGTAGGCGAACTGTTGCTGCGGGATGATCGCGTGCTTTGACAGCACCTCTGCCCAGGCTTTGGACCGCTGGCTTGAGAAATCTCCGTAGATCCGACGAACGCTCGCCTCGCCGATCTTGGCTATTTCTTCGAACAGACCATCTGCAATTCGAGCCGAGGCGTTGTCAGCATCGATGAGAACGGCAAGACGCGGAGAGCGGGAGTCAGGCATGCGCGGATCCAATTATCGAGTGGTAATAGACGGGTAGTTCGGCGGATCGGTCAAGGCACATCGCCCCTGGCATGCGGGCCCAAATGCAGATCTACCGAAGCTGGTCGCCACCGTCTGTCCTGCCGTCTGTCCGCGGGGGCCCACCCTCTCCGTGGCCCAGGTTCTGCCCCTGTGGTCCTGACTCTCTCTCCGCCAGTCGATCTTCTCAAAACACCATAGAAACCAGCTGGTTAGACCAGTTTAGTCCCTTCGGATTGGGAACACAAGCTGGGCTTTTGCTCAGGCTGGATTCGGCCCTGAATTCGGGGTCTGCTGTGCCACCAGTGTGCCAAGATTGTGCCAGCGGATAGCTGCCGATGGTCCGGGGTCTATCCGGCCATGGGGATGGGTGTTCCTGGACAACAAAGAATTTTGGTCGCTGTCAGCATGCGTTCGGTGGGGGTACCCCCGGGGGGTGGGGGTGGCTGCGCCACGGGGAACTCACTCCCAGAAAATTCCTAATGGAAAATCCCAGAAGGCGAACCAACTTGGACTCTTCAGAGACACTTGTGGGGCCCCGTTGCTTCTGATGGGGTGCTCTATCACCGCCTATTTGAGAAACTCTAGGTTAAGCATATGTACCAGCTCCTCCTCGGTGCCGAGCGAAATTGACCAACGGCGCTCAAGAAAACGGAGAAGCTTTATACCACGGCTTCTGATGGCGTCTGGCGTCCACTCATCAAATTTTGCTATCTCGTTTTCCGCATAACACCCAAATCGAAAGCCGATTACGGCTTCTTTTTTACCCTCAACTTTATCCGGGAACGGCTTATTGGAAAGGCTGGAGTTCTTCGGTTGAGAAAGAGGCACTAGATTGCCTAGGGAGTTCCTTAAGGCACCTCTCTGCCTAGCGTTAAGTCCAGAAAATCTGTCTTTCCAGTATTGGGCGCGTGCATTTTGGGGGTATACATGTTCAACGGTGCGGGCATCGCTGTACTTGTCAATATACTCTGACCAGTGTATTTTTCTGCGCTCTGTTTTGCTTTTTTCCTGCATGTCTAAGTTGTACTCATACAGAAAATATCTAACATGAGACCATCTATAATAGCCACTGGATCGAAATGTGGACTTTACATCGCTTAAGTAATTTTTGTTGGAAAGAAGGTTGTTTGCAGCTTCTGAAATTCGCGAGGCAACTTGTTTAGCTGTTATTTTCTCGTGATAAAGTAATATTGCATCATCTAGGAAATCCATGCCCTGAAACGCGAAGCTCCAGCCAATATCGGCAAGCGCTCGTACAAATAGAAATCTTTCAAGTGCTTTAAATATAGCGACACGATCAGAAACTTTATCTACTTTTAGCATCACCGAAAGAATCAACGGCAATACGTTAGACATTCCTATTCGATCAAGTTTTTCCAGCCAGTACGAGGCTGCCTCGTCTTGCTTTACAGAGGCGGGGTTAAATATGTTGTACCAGTGCTCAACTGATACTTGTAGCGAGGTCACGTAAGTATATATTTGGGTGAGGCCAAGGTCTCCCTCAGGTTGCCTTGGACTACCAAGCCGCTTCTGGACGAAGATTTCCTGCAATAATCTGTGGTAATGGTCCGCAGGCCGAAAGCGCCTACTCCTTGGGAAGCGAGGCTTCTCATCTGCTACAGCTTCTGAGTCGGGATCATCCGGGTCGCTCGCACCCTTAGGAGGGCTAGAGAAGTACAGCAGGTAGTGTGCCCCCAAGAATGAATCGTCATCTAAAGGACGGGATTTGTTCCGGCCCAAGCTATGGTAGATGCTTTTCCAGCAATCGTTGATCGAAATTCTAAGCTTTGACTTTTCATGTTCAGATTCATCAAGCTTCAAAGAGAGATATATAAGCCTATTTTTCAGAAGTTCTAAGTATGAAAGGGGTTTTCCCCTGTTGTTCATGGTTTCGAAAGCGACACATACATCAACTTCTTCGGAAATAGTGAAAATATTGAAAAGAAGACACTGAGAGGCCTTTCTATACAACGATTCTAGTTGTTCATGGGAGAAGTCCATGATTTGTTCTTTAAAAAACGACTTTGCATTCTCTAAATTGTTTGTATAGACAGTCTCTTCGGCTCTGCTGGAAGAAGAGTGTTCGTTAAATATTTTCGTTTTTAAGAATTCATAACTCGGGTTGTCTTTGTCGTAGCCGAATATATAAGACCGAGATATTCCTCTATCTTTCGTATCAAAGATAAATTTGCGCCGAATTTCATCGGCAGAAGTGTAGTTTAGTTGACCTCCTTCTGGAATTGCCTCTATAATACACTGAATCAGTATTATCGAGGTTGTTAGGCGTTGCTGTCCATCCACGACATAGTAGGGCTCATAGCTCTTACTCTCCATAACCCAACGATCTTCATTCCAGCTATTCCTGTCACCTAGGGGCACGGTCTCTAATGTTAGAACTCCGGTGTAGTGGTTGCTCGCCGGTTCAATCTGTTGAATGTCGTTCCAGAAGTCCTTCAGCTGCGGTTCTGTCCATGCGTAACCGCGCTGGTAATCCGGAATACGAAACAACCGTTCGGTGAAAATTTTGGAGAGCGTAAACAACTGAGAGTCCATAAGCCGTCCGTCTTCGCTACGTATCCGAATCTCTTGCTAGTGCATTGTTTACTCTAAAGCGCGCCTTGTCTGCTACTATGGATGATGAGCACGATACATCTTCTTGAAGTCAGCGCACTGGCGGAATGTGTCAGTAGGAAGTTGATTGGAATTGCGCGAAGCTGGCCTGATACCGAACGGTGCGCTTGGGATTGGTCCACGGGTAGAACAAGTCGTTTGCCTCAATTTCCTCCACGATAGGCAGGTTCGATACCACTGCTCCTTGCCTAAGCATCGCCTTGGAGAGCGCCTTTGGATTGGGGAGCTTGCCCTTGTAGCTAATGTTGCCCGGATGGACGACGCGAGACGGCTTAATCTTGAAGTGGGGCTTCCCTGATACCTCGGAGAAGGCCTCTTCCAGCTCACGTTTCAGCGCCCGGGCGTGTTCCAGTTGCACGATGTAGCTATCGAAGATCGATAAGACGGGAATGCCCCGGTCGGTCAACGCAGTCAGGATACGATCGGTTATTTCGCTGTCCATTCGCATGAGATCGATTCCTGAATCAGCAACGAGATAATCAGCGATGGCTGGGTGCTTGGTCCGAAACGCATCCAAGACTGGCTTCAAAGTCGCGTTTGTGAGGTGCTTCAACGGGGAGCCGCTAGGTGCCTCATTTCGAAATGCCTGGAATGCGGCGTTTTCGTTCTCGGCATTGATGGATACCAGCAAAAGGGCCTTCACCAGCTCCCGCGCACTGATGCCGTCGGGCAGGTCTGACAAGGGCATGGAATAAATGTCGCCAAGCTCCGGTGGATAGGTCATGTCTGCCTTCGCATAGAGCAACATCGGGTGCAGACTGGAATAATCCAGTTCTAAGGTTGGCTTGTCATCGATGAATATGCCCTTACGCAACTCTGATGGGCATGACTGCCACCAACCGCCATAGAATCTGCCACCGTGCGCGAATGATCCCCGATTGAATATTCGACGAGTGAACTTGTTCCGTTGATTGACCTGATGTTTTTGCCCATCCTTGAGCGTGATGAACGGTTCCTCCAAGGTCGGTATGTCAACAAAGGTTTTGGCCATCAGATCGTTGTAACTACGGAGCCGACTGCGCATGGCAACGGTTTCGTCGGTATCCTCGTACTCGATGTCGGCCTTGCTGGCATTGCGCAGGACGATGACTTCTCGCTCTGGATGCTGGGCAACGTCGTGCAGGCTAAACTCGGCGCCTGAAAACAGTCTCACCAGTGCTGGCGTCGGGAAAATGCGGGACTGTCTGCCGCCGGTCTCTGAGTGCCAGCCAGGTGCATGCATCACCAATCCAACATCGGCCAGTCGCCCTACAACAGAGGTGGTCAGCTCCGACAAACCAACTGCGTTGTAACGTGACTTTGCGCGATAGCTGCTTTTGTTGAGTGAGACAGATGTCCAGAGGGTAGGATCGACACGCCACCGAACAAACAGATCCAGAACCACGACCTTGATGTGCTTTTTCACGGCTGCGGCTTTGCGGGAACTGAAGTGTTCGCCGTAAATCTCGTCCACAAGTGCGTCGACCTTTGGATGATCGGACCACGTATCCAGGTTCATAGGCTGGCTATGGTCCAAAATCTCGGCTTTGTGCCGGGCTGCAACCTGCACAGTTTCAGAGTCGGGATTGATAGCTACTTCAATTTGCTCACCGGGTATGAGTGTCAGTTGGCCGCGCGTGACGAGGAGTTGAAGAGCTTCGGTTACAGCATCATTGGTAAGGTTTCCGTCGCCGGGCAACGTAGATCGATCAACAATGCTGCTCGCACCGGTCATATACGCGTCAAAGGCATTGAGACTCAGAACGGACAAGGCTCTGTGCAGCCGCGCCCGATGCTTTGGTCTTGGCCACCGATCCGAGAGGTTCTTGTCATTATCAATGATAGGATCAAACAGATCAGTGATTGACTCGACAATTGCATGGTCAGCTAAGCTTTCCGGTATCCTTTGCCAGTAGAGATTGGTTGAATCATCCATGAGATTAATGGACTAGGCGTAAGCCTACCCCACCACTATTCCATTACTAAGGGTTATTCGCAGTGATAGTCCTCTATTGTTCCTCAATCATTGTACCCTCCATTATTTATCTATTTGTTGCATCTGCAAATTAGCTTCGCTGAGCGGGTTACACCCCCCAAGGCAGGTAGGTGCCCTGAGAGGTGCTTTCCGGAATCAGCGAAGGGTTTCTGTCGATTTTAGAGCGGGTTAGACCGAAAACTCATGCTCGACGGGTGGACCCCATGGTCGTCGTCGGTCTTTCGGTGTCAGGAAGTCCCGATCTCGCCGAACGGCATTGCCATCGACCACAGACAGGTTCTCCCGCCTGAGGTCAGTCGGATCACCGTTGAGGTATCGGACGATCTGGCCTTCACCCAGGTCCAGTAAGACCCGAGCCACCTGAACATTGCCACCGCTTGCCTTGGCCGCCGGTGCGAACACCGTTCCGCTCAGAGAGTTGCGATTCCACACCAGCGACAGCCCGAGGTTTTCGAGCATGGTGAGGTCATCCGTGTAGATGACGGCATGGCCTTTGGATGCCCACCGGCCTAGAGGAACAAGAGCAAGCTCCCGCCCTCCATGAGTCACATGCGTGATGGTTCTCACGATACCACCTTCGGCAAGTCAACGCGTTCTGGCAAAGAGGCCAAGTGCGCTAATGATTCCGGTGATGCATCGATTTTAAACCATCGCACAGCCGAGTAGAGGCCTTCCCGGAACCGGGTAAAGCTCTTGCTTTTCCACTCACTGGGCGAAGCCTTCTGGACGATCCATTGAATACGATCTTTGCAGCGAATAACTCGCCAGTGATCATTCAACATCACGACAACGTCGTCGTAATTCTCGTCCTTCTCTCTCCTGCTCATCGTTGGAGCAGCCGGGGATAGGTGTTCAGCTTTAAGCAGCATTACCATCCCCCTTGCGTCGGACCTGATCGAACTGATCAAGCTTGAGTGCGAAGTCCTGGGGACTGGTCCACTTGCCGGTTAATGCCGGTGGCACTGGTTCCCCGTCCTTGCGCTCTGGGATGTAAAGCTTCCATTGTCGGTCGAGGCGTAGGAGAAATTCACCAACCTCGAAGGTGACGGTCTCTCGGGCATCCGCCCGCTCTTCGAAGTACTCACCGCGACTGGTGGAGTGTTTGCCGAGTTCGCTCATCACTTCGCCTCCCGGCTCTTGGCTTCTTCCAGGATGGCGTTAGCAATCGAGCGAAGGTCATCGGACGAGGCATTTCGGCCTGCACGGTGGATGGTTGTCTCCGCGTGGGTGCGGTTGTTGAGGTCTTGGAAGGCCCGCTTCGCTTTCTCAAGCTGGGATTCGGGCTTTGTAGTCGCGACGGTGTTGTCGTCGTAATCAAACAAGTTCGTCATGAACTGTCCTTTCGTAGGTTTTGAGATTCCAGCCATGGCAAAGCCCCTCGCGGGATTGCGAGCGACTGGTCAGGTGCTGGGTTGGAGGTGACGGAACCGTCTGTCGGGATCAGCCCTAGGATGTTCGGTTCGGTCGGTATCCGCTGCGGAGTGCCCGCCCATGGTTTGGGATTCGGACAGGTCGCAGCCGGATTCGGTAGGAGACATAGGGCAAGTGAAACTTACACCCTACACCCCTAGGTTACTACAAATTGACGTCCGTGTCAAGAAAAATATCCTATATAGGATGTAATTCCTACATTCTGGACAGCAGAAGCGCGGACACAATTCGGATATTTGACGGATATGAGGATTGAACCTGGTCTGACTGCGGGGATCGGCATGAAGCCTAGTACCGCGACCGTACACGGTCATTTACAGCAGGGAATTGCAGACCATAATCCCTGCACTCCATGGCTTTCGCGACTGCAGTGGTCCTGCGAAGTATCAAAGCATCCCCTAAAGGATCAGCTCATCCCCAACCGCACCATGGCTCGCGCACCATAGAGACGTTCGAAACGACAGAATTATCAGGCTATGTTCCGGGTCTAGGTATACACCCGCCGGTGCCCAGCCAATGCTAATCAAAGGCCATGTCTGGGCGAACCCAGACGAATGGGATCAAGATACGCGCAATCGACGACGAAAGCAAGCCCAACTACCACCTGTAGCGCTCTCATGGACATATTCGCTAGATGTAGTGGGTTTGGTAGGGTGAAAGCGGATGGAAGTTCAAACCACTCCTGCGCGGCGCATTGGAGAGGGAAAAGCCCAGTTTTCCGGGCTCTCCGAAGATTGCAGGGTACTCGTGCCCTCTGTCACCTACTCAGTCGCTCAATTATTTTGAGAAATAGTGCTGAAATCGACCAGATGATAGGACCGGGAGGGCGTCTCGGCATCGTTGCCCAGTAGCTTGGCCCTGACACTGGCCTGATTGGCGTGGGCATAGCGGAAAAGCTGCGACACAGTACGGTGGCCACTGATACTGGCGACCTCGGGTGCTGTCAGACCTATTTCAAACAGCCGGGAAATGGCTTCGTGGCGTAGATCGTGGAACCTAAAGTCCGAAATATTTGCGCGTCTCAACAGTGCCTTCCAACTCGCATGCAGGGTAACCACCGCGAGGGGAAACACAGGGCCCTTTTGGTCGTCCGTGAGCATTGCTGCTTGCCTGAGAATCTGAGTGGCCGTTCTTGTCAGAGGCACAAGTCGCCCGGTGCCGTTCTTTGCCTCTCGAACCACGGCGCAAGAACGCTCTAGGTCAATATCGCCCCACTGCAATGATAGGATTTCACCTCGCCGCATGGCCGTCTCAATGGCGAAGCCCACAACAAGGATGGTGTAGGGGTTAGTGTCTGAACGGACTGCCGTCCGCAACCGGTCCATTTCGTCCACAGACAGCCTTCTCTGTCGCTTGTTCTCACCGGAAGTGAGCTTCACCCCTGACAACGGATTGCGACTTAAGGGAATATCCCAATCCTGCATCGCCTTGGTCAGCACCGATTGAACCGTCATCAACTGGCGGCGCACGCTGGCCGGTTTCACAGAGGACAACAGTTCATCTCGGTATGCAGCGAAGTCAGACGGCAGGAGACTGGCCAAGGATTTCCTACAGATTGGGTGGCGCAAGAACGCATTGAGCATCACTGTTTCTGTCTGTGCGCCCTTTTTTCGGGGCGTTACCTTGTCTCGGTATCTGATGATGAGGTCAGCGAGAGTTAGCTGCTTGAGTTCTTTCCGGCTGGGGGCGAGTTCGTGTCGGTCTGCCTGGGCTTCTGTCTGTCGTGCCCACTCCCGTGCGTCTGAGAGTTTGCTGAATGACCGGGTGAGGGGCTCGAAACCCTGTCGGCGGAATTGGACGTGGTACTTGTCACCACGCTTGCGGATGCTTGCCATTTTTGGACCTTCCTGTGCCACTGGTGTGCCAGGCCGGTTTCTGATTAGTACTTTGGGCGTTTGATCATCCCTGTAAGCGTTGTGAAACAATGACTTACAGCAAGCGGAGAGATGGCAGAGCGGTTGAATGCACCGCACTCGAAATGCGGCATAGGGGCAACTCTATCGGGGGTTCGAATCCCTCTCTCTCCGCCACTTCTGCCCAAGACCCGCAGAAATCCTGAGAAGCCACGGAAATCAAGGACTTCGTAACGCCTTACTGATACAGGAAGGTGATACAGGATGGCTCTCCGAATGACTCTCCCCTGGCGACACCCCACGCATGGTGTCTGGTACGCCCGATTGTGGGTCCCGGCCGATCTCAAGCCCATCGTCAAAAAGGACGAGGTGCGGCGCAGTCTGCGCACCAAGGACCCCACCGAGGCCAAGCGCATCTTCAAGCAGGTCGTGGCCGAGATCGAGACCGAATGGGAGCAATTGCGTCAAGTCTCCGAGTTCGTCCGACCGGTGCGGCCTGCTCGTGCTCTCACCCAGATGGAGGCGCACGGGCTCGCCGGCGAATTCTATCGCTCGACCGTGGCGGCGCATCAGGACAATCCGGGCGACCCGAAGCGCTGGGAGGCGGAGATATCCGCACTGCAGCGTATGCTGCCGGCTCGGGAGCGGGAGCCCGGGTCGGGGGTGATCACCTTCGGGCCTTGGTCGGTCGGGTCCAACAGTGCCGCGCGGATGCTCGGCCCGGAGGTTCGGACCTTTCTCGACGCCCGCGATGATAATCTGGATGCGCCTTCATTCGTGCGTCTCTGCGGCGCCGTCGCTTTGGCTAAGCGAGACGCCTACGCGCAACTCCACCGCAACGCCATGGGCGACTTCGCGGCCGACCCGAGGGCGGCGAGGTTCCCGACTCTGCCCGAAAGATCGGAGCGATCCAATGCCTCGACGCCATTGTCCCGCGAGCCAGTTGGCGTCGAAGAACTGTTGGAGGGGTGGAGGACGCTTGCGAGTCCCAAGCACAGAACCTTTAAGAGTTGGTCCGGTAAATTGCGCATGCTCATGCGGTTTGCTCAGAAGGAGGACGTCTCCCAATTGACCAAGCTCGATGTCGAGCGCTGGCGCGATGAGCGCATCAAGAATGGGATCAATCCTTCCACTGTGGCCATGGGCGATCTCGCTGGCGTCAGGAACGTGCTGGCGTGGGCCAAGGAGCACACCTCGCTGCCCGGCATCACGGAGAATGTCGCGGCCGAGGTGAAGCAAAAGGTGCCCAAGACCAAGGTTAAGCTCCGTTCGAAGAGCTTCACTTTCATGGAGGCCAAGAAGATCCTTTCCGCCACTCTACTACCGGTCAGTGGTCGATACACTCAGGCTCGAGCTGGCGCACAAAGATGGGTGCCATGGCTGTGCGCCTATTCCGGGGCCAGGGTTGGAGAGATCGCGCAAATGCACTCGTGTCGTATCGCCGAGCACGAGCTTCCGGATGGAAAGAAGTACTGGTGCATGGAGATCACTCCGCTCGATGGCGACGTCAAGGATTCCGAGGCTCGGACCATTCCGCTGCACAGCCACGTCATTGAGCAAGGCTTTCTCGATTATGCCAAGCGGCGCCAGAAAGTTGGGAAGCCATTGTTCTATGAGCCCGAACTCGGTCGAGGAGCCGAGACACATCGACAGGCCAACAAGGTCGGAGATCGCTTGGGCCAGTGGGTGCGCGAGGATCTCAAGATCGTCGGTGTGCAGCCCAATCATGGTTGGCGTCATCGCTTCGAAACGATCAGCCGGAACAAGGACATCCGCGAGGACGTGATCGACCACATCACGGGACATGAAGGCGCAGACGTATCAGCCAAGTACGGAGATTTCCTCATCGAGGCACTGTCAAAGGCCATAGAGAAAATGCCGCGCTACGAGGTGACTGCTTCGATCAGTGCGCGGAGCGGGGGGGTATCAGTGCAATGAGGTTCCGCATTCCGTTCACCTATCGCGCTGAGTTCATTCGTCGCGGTCGTCGGAAAAGCGAGTTGGACGCACTGGAATCGGTGGCCGACATTGAGATCGAAGAAGTCCATGCGCCTTGCGAACCGGCTATGGTCTTGGCGTGCGATCCGCCATTCAAGAGATATTTCGGCGGGTGGCATCCGTTCAGGCAACTCGACGGTGGGCCCCTCCGGCTCTGGCAAATTGAGGAGGCCTATTTCGTCGAGCATGCATCGGTGGATGACTTCCCTGCAAAGTCGAAGGACACGTGGGATGATCCATTTTATTCCAGCCTAGGCGGCGTGACAGCAATCCTTGCGCCCGATTCGATGACGACCACTTACGAGGAGTTGCAAGACCGGGCAATCATTCGATCCTGGAAAGACGAAAGATCAGAACGGCTGGCCGCGATCGAGCGCCGGGCGGCGGCGATGAGGATCATACAGGGGAGGGTCTGCGTCCAGGTCAACCAGCCAGTCATCGTGGTGGAGAGCGGACTGGGCTCGGTACGCATCCGCTTCGCGGAGGCAAGTCATGATTTGGGCGACGGAATGGAGCGCCGGCCCGACGACTGGTCCGGCCGCAGATTCTCGATCGATCGCATGAGCGATGCCTGCACCTACGCCGAAATGCTGGCATCTTCGACTAGCGCCAAACACACGAGCCAGCCCAGTTTGACTATCTTGAAGCCCGTGGCTCCTGCGCTGGCAGCGGAGGGAGAGCACCTGCATCAGTCCGCCCGGCTGCTATTGGACGCACTAGACTGGGAGGAAGCTCCGGAAAAACAAGGATTCCTCGAGGCGCGGACCGAGCTGGCCGAAGCCCTAGACCATTGTCCTTATCTCCATACGACGCCGAGGCTGGCGGCTGCACTGGAATTCGTCTTGTCCGAACTGTCACGACACCTCGAGTTCGATGCGTCCAGTTGGCGCTCCCGCAAGGATGAGCTGCAGTCCGACGACGGATTTAGGACGCTTAGTGACCTTGAGGAACATGAAGGGCTGCATCATCATGCGGGCAAGGCGTTGGATGATCTTGGACGCTGGAAGTCTCGCGGCGTCCTGCCGCACGACTGGAACAACAGGGCGCTGGAGATTGCCGCCGTCCGAGGTAACACGCCTTATCAACTCCTATCGAGTCAGGCTCTGTTGGAAGCCGCCGCGCGCTTAGGCTTGCCAGTGAACATCCTCAGGCGCGAGCATGACGCGGGCCACTTGCTCTTCATCGATCGTGGCAATTCGGGGTACCAGGTGCTAGCCGTCGGCCCGGAATACGAAGTCGTCAGGCTGATCGGACCGATGGGGACCAAGCAGAAGTTGGAGCCCTCAAAGGCCTTGGTCGGACTGTTGCTCTCGAACCGGCAGCGCCGAGACGACCTAGAATCCATCAGTCTAGGTTGGTAGCCCCTCTCAAAGCTCAGGCTGAGGCAAGACCGGTTCGGTCGCATGACCAAGATGTGTGATCCGCCTCTGAGGAAGCCCTCGGTAATTGGGGCGATGTCTCTGGTCCGCCGAGGCAGGTATCTTCGTGTCCACGAAACCGGCAGCAGCTCACCTCGTGTGACTAGGTGATTAGGGAGGCTGACAACATACCAGTCCATGCATCTAGGTTCGCGACTCAGGGATGTGCTGGCGTGCCATTGGCGTCGACTTATCAAAGCATAAAGCCTGACCATGCGACCAACTCGACACGATGCTTGGCCTCAATCGAACCTACCGCCCTGGACTGATCGCTCGCCTGTTCAACGCCGGCAGCTGGAAGCTTACATTGTCTCGAAAGACTTCCGGCGTCATCAGGCTGGAAGACAATGGTGACGTCGAGCTCCCGTGCCTCGGGGTCGTCGCTATCTCCTCGGCGAAAGGGCTACTCTGGCACACGCTGGAGATCCGCTCCCACTCGCGCGTGGATCGACTATCCGGTCTGTCGGGTGACGCATCCGCGAAGCTGGCCACCGATCTGAAGTGGTTCATCAACGACCATCTCTGCGAGCTGATCGTCTCGGACGGCGACAGACTGCGCGAGATCGATGACAGGCTACATGCCATCGTTGGTGCCAAGGCCCAGTACCTCGCCCATGCCGACCTGAGCCGGGCCATTGCCAGCGTGCCGGGCAGGGCGGCCGCTGCCCTGTCGCATCCGATGCTCGACCCCGATCTTACCGCCTCCACGCTCAAGGCTGCGCTGCCGGTGTCGTTTGACCTTCTAACGGACCCGAGCATCCGCGATCGCTATAATCGTGAGTTCCTGAGGTCGGAGCTCGTCGTATTCCGCGCGTTCTTCGACGATCTCGATGGCCGCTCGTTGTCTGACCAGCAGCGCGAGGCGTGCATTCGCCTCGAGGACAACAACCTGCTGGTGGCGTCGGCTGGGTCGGGCAAGTCGGCCACGATGGTCGGCAAGGTTGCCTACGTTCTCGAGAAGAAGCTCTATCGGCCCGAGGAGATCGTCGTCCTCGCCTTCAACAAGAGCGCAGCCGACGAACTCAACGTCCGCATCGCCAGGCAGATGAATGTTGACGAGGATGCCGTTGGCTGTCGTGTGACGACGTTTCACGCGCTCGGACGTGGCATCATTCAGGAGGTCGAGGGCAGACCGCCACAATTGGCCAATTGGGTCGAACACCCCGCCGGCGAGGCAAAGGCCATCGAAGAGATCATCCAGGATCTTGCCAAGGACGATTCCGAGTTTCAGCGACTATGGATCGAGCTTCTGATCCTGCATCCGAAGGCGGACATTCCCTGGGAGGTCTTCGATTCCGACACGGAGTACGAGCGCTACGTTAGCGAGCGACGGTCGAAGGGCAGGGCATCGATCCGCGCCCTTGGCGACATCTATGTGAAGTCGCTGCAGGAGCAGTCGATCGCCAACTGGTTGTGGCTGAACTCGGTGGAGTTCGAGTACGAGAAACAGGTTGCCGTCCACGATGTAGACGACGACGGCGATGAAGCCGGCACCGAGGACGAAGGAGACGATGGCGAGACTGAACAGATGCGCCACGTCCATCCCGACTTCTACTACCCCGCCACGAAGACGGTGCATGAGCATTTCGCCATAAACGCGGATGGCACCGCGCCCTTCGCCAATTACCTCATGCATGCCGAGAGCAAGCGTCGCGGCTATCGCGAGGCCGAAATGGACTTCTTCGAGACGACCTCGGCACAGGCCACTGACGGCACACTGCTGACAGTTCTGAAGTCGGAGCTGGAGCGCCGGGAGATCCCGCTGGTCCAGCGATCGCCTGACGAAATCCAGAAGGCGGTCAACCCCCGGGTGGTCAAGCACTACCACCAGCTCATCGGGACCTGCATCAAACATATCCGCTCCAGCCAGCTGACCCTCGACATGCTGTTCGAGCGCGCCAAGGCCCTGCATGACAAAGAGCGGGCCCGGATCTTCGCTCGGGTCATCTGGTTGATCACCGAGGCCTATTCCAAGAAGCTGGCCGATGCCGGCCGGATCGATTTTGACTCGATGATCGGAGACGCCACCCGGCTGGTGGAGACGCGGCGGTACGTCAGCCCGTACTCGCTCATCCTCGTCGACGAATTTCAAGACATTTCCGAGCCTCGTGCCAACCTGATAAAGGCGCTGCGTCAGCAGAACCCTTTCGCCAAGGTATTCGCCGTGGGCGACGACTGGCAGTCGATCTATCGCTTCGCCGGTTCCGACATCTCGATCTTCACCCGCTTCCAGGAGAACTTCGGCACCAGCTGGCAGGGAAGGCTTGAGCAGACCTATCGGTGCAACCAGCTGATCGCTGACGTCGCTGCCAAATTCGTTCAGCGCAATCCCGCCCAGCTGAAGAAATCCGTGCGTTCCACCAGGCCGGCGATCTCGAAGTCCATCCGCGTCGTCCCCGTCAAGCCGGTGCGCGGCAAGGTCGACTACGGTCCGGCCTGCCGGCAGGTGCTCGAGCGCCTTGACGGCTTCCTCGGTGGCATTGCTGGTCAATGGCGAACCGACGCAAAGCCGAAGCTCAAGGCGTTGGTGCTTTGGCGCTACAACTACCTCGATCCGTTCGAGGGCCGAATACCCAAGTTCGAGCACCTCGAGGTCGAAGCGTTCTCATTCCACCGTGCTAAGGGACTTGAGGCCGACTACACCATACTGATTGATGTCAGCGAGGGCGATTACGGCGTGCCGAGCCGCATTGAAGACGACGAGCTGCTCCACCTGGTCATTCCGGAACCGGAGACCTTTCCCTATGCCGAGGAGCGGCGGCTGTTCTATGTGGCTCTGACGCGCGCCAGCCGCGGCGTCTTCCTGCTGACGAACGCGGACCAGCAGTCACGCTACATCGACGAGCTTGCCGACATAGCCGGCAATGAGATCCGGTTCGAGGGAATCGACGGACAGGCTTTGCCGCCGTGTCCGAAATGCTCTGCAGGCTACATGGTCGTGCGGCGCTCGAAGAAGCGGGCGTCATTCATGGGGTGCAGCCGGTATCCAGAATGCAAGCACACCTCGAGCCTACCGAGGACAGGATGAGGAAGACACTTCTTCAAGAAATGGGTGGGGTCGATGACAAAATGGTTGAAAGCCACACGCCAGTTGGGAGACCCGCGGCTCTTTGCACTCAGCTTCAGGCGCCATGGCACCTGATGCGGTTGATAGCGTCACGTAGAGACTGAGAGCCGGTCGATCTAGGCCGCATCGGGAGTCCACGTCGAATGTTGGAGGTTGATCGATTGACGGTATGTCCATTTGCGACGCAGTGTTGTCGTCCGAACCAGACTAAAAATGGGGGCCTATGGAGCGTCACTGCGAAAATGCCCTCAAGGTCGCCCAGTTCCTGCAGTGTCACCCCAACGTGACATGGGTGAATTACGCCGCTTTGCCGGACAGCAAGTACCATGCAGTGGCGAAGCGCGTTACGGGCGGGCGGGCCTCTGGAATCGTGAGCTTCGGCATTGCCGGTGGTATCGAAGCTGGAGGGAAGTTCATCGACGCCCTCAACATGATCCTGCGTCTAGTCAATATTGGTGACGCAGAGTCGCTCGCCTGCCATCCAGCGTCAACGACACACCGGCAGCTCGGTCCGGAAGAACTGCAAAGAGCTGGTGTCTCCGAAGACCTCGTGCGCTTGTCCATTGGGATCGAACATATCGACGACATCATTGCCGATATCGAGCAGGCATTGAACAAGGCCTGATACCTGCGCGGTGCCCCTCACGTGGCGGCTGTGACTGCATCGTACCACCGCAGAACAGACGCGCGGCGCTATGCCTGCATAGAGATTCGATTATCCGTTGCTGACGCAACGACGTTCTGCTGTCCTTCATGGACGGCCCGCCATTTCAGCGGCCGACCAAAAACGTGAGCTACGGACGCATCCACGGCGCAAGCAGTCCTAAATCTCATCGCATGGCCGCTTGCTGCTTCTTTCACGAGTTTCGCGACAGGCTGTCCTTTGAGGGCAGGCGCCATCTCGGACCAAGTTCGAAAGCGGTCCTCAACAGCACGCATCGCCGAGCGGTCCCGCTTCAAGAAGGTCGATAGTTCGTCACGGTCGTCGTCGATCGCGAAAACTGCGGGCTCAACATACGCTTGGTCCCAAGGGACCTTGACGCCTTCATTGTCGGCCAATTCGTTCACGACGATAATGCAGATGAGAACAGTTTCCATGGACACCGCGCGCCCATACGCCACGGCCTTGAGATCCGAGGTCTTTATGCGCTCGAAGTGGCGATGAAACAGATCAAATGCTTCTGCTGCGCTGCCATTGCGTGGGCGCTGCCGGACGAGCCGCATGCCGAATTCCTGGCGCCGAAGATTCAACTCCGCTAGCGCGGGTTCGAGACCGGATACGTAGTTCAGTGGAACGCCGATTAGCCCCGGTTTGTGGAGGACCGTCGCGGGTTCGTCTCTAAGCCTTTCCGACAGCACCTTGAGCGATGTGCGCGGCGCGGCGTCGAACAGCCCATCGAGAACGAGCTTGGGCGTGAACGAACCTCGTCGCACAGGTGGTTGCGTGTCTGGGAGTGTCGCAAAATCCGGGTCGAAGGCGTGAATGTGCCAATCGTCGACATGCACGAGCGGCGCATAGCGGCCTAGAACGTTCGATTCACGATGACTGATCGCCTGTGCTTTTCGGTCCAGAGCCAGTTGGCCGCCATAGAACGAGGCGAGCGAACGCGAGAATAGGCTCGCAGCGTGCTGGACGGCTTCCGAGCTTTGACCGGCGTCATCCTGGCGCCTCTGCGCTGCTTCGTGTTCTTCTAATGCGCCACTAGACGCAAGGGATAATTCGAAGCACGCGAGGATATCCCGCATCGGCACGGCGAATGCAATATCGCCCGCCTTGGCGATCAAAATGCCGAGGACAGCTCCATCTTCAGTAATGATAGTTGCTCCCGCATCGCCAGCTTGGGCGAACGAGGGATCGTCGATCTGGATTTCGAGTGCGCCGTGGAAGTGACGCTCCGCGGCCCCTTCACCAACGAGATGCATGGTGGACAGCACTGCATTCAACCGCCCCCTGGCGACGGGCCGGCCACTCGCGTCGATTTTTGTGACGGTCTTCCCGATATTGTCCTCGAGCGAGGCCAATCGTTCGAACACGGGGCTCGTCGAGCTGGACAGTCTGGCCTCAGGCGCTATTTTGACCAGCCCGACCAAGTCGGTCATCGCGGGGAGGCCCAGAAAAGTCGCGCTTTGCCTTCCACCCTCATAGCGTCCGAGGGTGGATCCATCGTCCATGATGATCGGTTGCCCCTCATTGAGGGTGCGGGCTGGAACCACGCAGAACAGTGACCCGTTCGGGCTTTCCAGCAACGGCCCAATCCTGAACTGTCTCTTGGTTTGCTGGCTCATTGGAATGGTTGTGGTTCTGGCTTTCCGTGCGCCATAGATTGCAACGAATTCATGAAATTACAAATGCCGGGCTGTCAGAATATTTCCGGCGCGTAAAGGAATTCCGAAAAGGCTGTTGGGCAGTTCCAGCTCGCACCGTTCGGTGGTGGTGAAGAATGGCGTTCCACTCTCATCCGATACCTTGATTCCGCTCTTGAACTCCCGGGCCATGAACGCTGCGGCCAATTCATGTCGGCTCAATGCGTGTTCGGCGGAGCCTCTTATTGGCGCTACTCGCGGCTTTGAAAAAAATGTCCGATCGATAGGCGCCGGGGCCAGGAAATCCGCCACCTCTTGCTGTTGATGCCGCAATGTTTCGACCGCCTCCGAAGGCAACAAGCCACCAAGCGGGTGCTTTGGCCCGATCCTCACCACCACGTTTGCGTCGGGATCGATGTCTCTCTCGCCTTCTGCTGTTACGATGACGCAGCTCGAACCGTCCGCGGCTGCTCGGATCTCGCCTTGTACATAGGTCAGAGCTCCGCACCTGAGCGCATGGGCAACCATCAGCTTGTGAACCGGGGCGACGTTCCGCTGGAATGGTTGTGAGAGCCGTCCCACCAAGGTAACCGACAAATCGTCGTGCCGCGACTTCATCACCCGATCAATTCTCACTGTCAGATTTTCAGCAAGATCGCCGTACTGCTCCGAGTAAGCGACCGCGGCCTGGTCTGAATTGAGACTCTCCGACATGACCTTTTGCTCGATGTCCTTGACATCGTCGGTGAGACTAGCCTCTTCGAGCATGCCAATGAGCTTCAGTGTTAGTCTGCCGAATTCGAAGTCCTTTTGCAGGATGCGCAGCACTTCAATCAAACCGCCATCGCCAGTACCGCCAACGACGAACTTCTTGCTGCCGTTGACGAGACGATTTTCGAGACCATCGGGCTCCCAGTAGGCGCGATCGCTTTCGAACAGTTTCGCCTCGACTCCAAAGCCCGTAGTCACAAACACATGATCAAAGCGTGCGGCACCCGGCTATTTGCGACCGTTGCCAACGACCTGCTCGAATATGACCTCAGCCTGTTCGCCGACCGATGCTATGGCTGTCACGGTCGTTTCCATCAGGCATTTCATCAGGTCGTCGGCGAAAGTCCGCCTCCATTCGTCGACGATCATGCCTGCTACCTTGTGGCAGTGGTCCGCGTGCCATTCCAGGAAAGGAAAATCGGTTGTGGAGTCGACGCTCTTCTCTGGCCAGAAATTCACGGTTGGATGAGCATAACGATGACTTGCGCGTAGTTGGGCGCCGGCGAATTGCACATCGCGCTCGAACAATGTGACGCGGCAACCCTTCACCAACAGAGCCGCGGCAGTGGTGAGTCCCGCGATGCCTCCGCCAACGACCGCCACTGACGGTGCCTTTTTTCCTGCAAGCTGTGGGTGCGTGGCCCAAACCGTGTTCAACGCCCGCCTTTGCTGAGAGGCAAAGCTGACCCTCTGCCCGAATGGGCCAACAAAGGAGAAATGGGGATATCCATTGATCGAGCTGGCCTTTTGATAAAGCTTGCGCAGCGTCGTGTCTTCGTCGTCGGCCATTGTTCTTATTGGTGCTTCCCGAAAGGGGCATTACTGCACCAAAGAAAGACTTGGTTGCAACATCATTCCTGCCAAATTCTTGGCACTACACCCAATGTTCCTTTTTGGTGCGTCACTGGCCAGGGAAATCGCCCCGCCCGGTGTTCAAAGTCGGGTCCCACGTCAATTACCAATTTCTCGCTGCGCCGATGTGAGGTTCGTCGGCGGGGCTAGTGACTTGCCGACGTTTGGCACTCCGTTGATTCTCCATGGACGTTGAGTGCGATTTGACAGCGTTAAGATAGGTTGCGAATTCCGCTCTAGGTCAATATCAGGAAAATGATGAAGGCTTACCTAGAAGAATTGAGCTCGGGTTTGGCCGAGCAATACAAACTCTACCTAGAGACTTTCATCGTAGACCTCACGTGCGACGAGGCTTTTATAGAGCTGCGCGTCGCATTTGCTCTGCGCTGCGATCACGTTCTGCGTAGTGAGGTGTTTAAGGTTGAAGCCTCGGCGGCTTTGGACGATGTGGAACGTCGTGCTGTGGTTGCTGCGCTATTCCTCGAGATCGAGGATCACATTGATGGAGCAATCGCGGCGCGAGAAGTCACGAATTGATCGTGCGTGTTCCAAACACATTTTCGTTTCGGGCCTCCGAGTTTGAGCGCGTGGATGAAACCGTGCGAGTGCTTCCACTGCACACGATGTCGGATCGGGAGGCCGGCGACTTCATCCGCCGGTGCGCAGCTGCGCTTCATTCGTATGGCAGCGGCTATTATGAGCGTCACGACAAGGAAAACGCTTGGCCGCGTTCGAATCCACGATGGCCTTGCTTCTGGATGTCAGAGACATTTATCCCGATGACGTACGGATATCGACAGCATTCGGGTCAGAAAACGGCTATCTAGCTCCCGAAAAGCAGCGAAACCCCGGAGCATCACGGTGAACATCGGCGCCAAATCGAGGGGGCAACGAAGCTCCCGCAGATATCCCCACGTGCGGTGGTTAGGGCCTCTGAGAGGTTTGGTAACGGCAGTTGCCGAGGAATGGGGTAGGGGGGGTGAACTTGACCATCTTCGACATCGTCGATCGGCTAACCATCACCGTTCAGCCGGAAACGGAGACGGGCTCCCCGGAGGCCGCGTCCGAAGGGCATTTCTGGATGAGATTGTTTCAAAGTGGCAAGTGCGCAATTCTGGGCTGTCGTGTCTATTGGCACAGCTGAGACAGCCACAACGTGGTTCGACTCTATGGTACGCCGCGAGAGATTGGGCGTGTCGATTTACTAACACCCCGGTCCAGACAACGAGGCGACCCAATTCGCACCTTCGTCGTCGACCATCTTCGCCGGTCGGTCAAAGAGATCCGTTGCAAGATCGCGTTCTTTTGCTCTCAACTCGTCAACTAGAGCCATTGCGGACGGGATGACGCCCATGTTCTCCAACGTGCGCAGAAATGCATAGGTGTGAAGCAGGTGCACGTGCTTGCCAAAATCCATATTCGGCACTCGCTGATCCTCGAACAGTACTAGAACCCGGCCTCCCGGCGGCAGTGTTTCGCGAACATGCTGAGAGAACTCGCGTATCGAATTCTCTCCTGCTCCCCGTCTCAGCCTGATCTTCCTCTGCATGTCAGGGGGCAAGACCTCGTACATCAACCCGTATGTAGTCTCCACCACTTGCACCTGATTGGTCTTTTTCTCGAACCAACGTTCCAAGGTGTGACGATCTGGGGTTTCTTCATCACCTCGCAAGGCCTCGTACTTGACCATGTCGGTGACCAACACTGCGCTGTTGAATCTCTCGATTAGGTCAAGCCGTTCCAGCAATCCCAAGCTGATCAGCGGGCCTGTGTCGGGCAAGACGATCTCAAGCATCGCTGTCTTCCCTGAGGAACGGCTGAAGGAAGGCGACTGCCCCTTTTGCCTGGTTGGCCAACGTCAGTTCGTCGGTTCCGGGAAGATCCAACCCCGCATCGGCCAAAGCGACGACCAGCTGACGATAACTTTCGAATCCGAGTTTGGCAGCGGCGATTTCCCACTCCACTTTGCCCTGTGCATAGGCCAAGAGAATTTGGTGCGGACTGTACAAAGGAACGCTCCCGAACCTGGATACGTCATGTTGGTACGTGGATGACTTCATTAGATGGCGATAGTGTTCGGCAGAAATAAGCATCACAGAGGCTCTTCCGTACCGGGTAACCGTCACCGGTTCCACCAACGCGACATCATGCCATTCGCCAAAATTCTTAGCGACCTCGCTGGCGGGAGCGATCTTCATTGTGTTCGACATCTTACGGAACATACGGAACTAATCGCTTAATGTCAATCCAACAGTCCCATGCAAGGCAGAGCTGAGGGGACGAGACCTACCTACTTTCGCCAGTGGCAATGTCTTTGCGGACCTGGGCGCTCCGATCTCGGATAAGCATCTCGCGACATCGCGATTAGTCGAGAAGATCATGGAGTTTATACGCTATCGCCGTCTGGTGCAGGTCCAGGCCGAAGGCCTGACTGTCAGGCGCAAGTTTGCCGGACTAAAGCGCGGTCAGTTTCGCGACTTCGGTTCGATAGGTCATGCCGCACGTTGGACAAGCTTGGGACCGGGTTTGAGCCCATCGTTGTTGAGCAACCAGATTGGCAGATAGACTCCACAATCAATTTATGATCGTACAATCTGCCGAGCGGTTGTGCACGAATAACCCTATCCGATTGGACGACATAACTTGAAAAGTATGGGGCGCGTGCGCAAAGTATTTATGCTGCGAAGATGCGCATCTCGGATATCAGCATATTTGCTTTAGCACCCGGGCGGCATTCCCTGCGCGCTAGCGGCCACCCTGCGGGTAGGCAGCTGTGCTTATGTGCATCGTTTTACGCACAGACAATTAGTCACCGAGTTACCCGCACCTCTGCCCCTGCACTCCGCAGGAGCTTCTCGATCACTGCGTAGGTCGTCGGTGATCTCGCAAGACGATCGGCGCTTTCGACAAATACCACCATGCCGGGATTCTTCTCGCAGAAGGCCAAGAGCCCTGCAAGTCCCGGTCTGTCAGCTGTATTGCCAGAGACACCGTTGTCCATGAATTCTTCGAGCGTTTCACCGGGTGTGAGGCGAACATTGCGCCTAACGCTGCTAATCTGTTGATCCATATCGCTTTCAGGGCGGGCAGTGCGGTAGTAGGCTGCTTTCTTCGACAATTTCCTCTCCTTTGTCGACGCAGATAGGTACTAGATATGTATATCGAAGACACTTCTGAAGCGGTGCCGTAGCAGATCTCCAGCATAACGGATGTCTCGCTTGCCGCGCTCGCTTTCGAGGCCTCCGCTCCTGATTACCAAGTCCGCCGGAATTGTATGCTGGACATCGTATTCGTTGGGGCCCTCGTCAAGACCCGGATAGACTTACGCTAGGCCCCATAGAGCCAATCTGGTGAAAGTAGTTAACAATGTCGTACGCAGTTGGGGGGCGGTCGCCTATGAGGACAGGTCGACCGATCAAACCAAACTGGTGGCGGCATCAATAATCCGATCTTGAGATGTGCGAGATCCGACCTGTTTGGCGGACTAAGTCGTCGAAGTGATTGCGGGGCGAACTGAAGCCGCGAACTGATGGTGCGGGTTCCCAACACCATATCCCTCCGCTCGATCGGGCTTGAGCCAACGGATCAAGCCGTGCCGCTGCTCCCGCTACACACAAGGTCGGATCGGAAGGTCGGCGATCTCATCCGCCTGTGCACCCCATTTGCATGGCAGCGACTTCTGCGCGGTCTTGACAAGAAAAATCTGGCAGGATTCGTATCCACGATGGCCTTGCTTCTGGAGATCAGAGACATCTATCCCGACCGACGTCCGGATATCGACAGCATGCTGGTCAGAAATGGCTACTCGGTTCCGCAGAGCTGAGAGCGACGTCCCGAACAAGTATGGTCTAGTGACAAAGAGGTGGCAGCAATGCAGAACTTGTCTGTCGTGTCTATTGGCACAGACGGGACAGCCCCGACATGGTTCGACCCTACAGTTGCCCGCGAGAGATTGTGCGAGTCGATTGGCCAGTGCGCAAGTCCTGGGGGCGGGGCTGCGCAACCGTATTGCTGTGGCGTGGCGGGCTCGTCGGGTCGTCGACAAGCAATGCGGAGGAGTTTCCACCTGTCGAGACGATCGGACCTGTACTGTGCCCCCGGAAGAGAGAATCATAGATCAATGAGAATCGGGGTGGTTCATGCGCATTCTTGGCAGGACATTGGAATGGGCATGGCCGTTGTTTAGGAGCATTGCGCTGCTGAGCGACGCATATGATGACGTTGATGAATCTGTTCGCTGGCAAATCGTATGGTGGTCTCTCCGTCCCATTTTCTTGCATTATGTTGTTTCACCGTCCAAGGACTGGGTGCAACGGAGGCTTCCAACGTGGCTGGCCTTGGCCAGGTTGGAAGCGAGGGGAAGCGGCTGGTATCGAGTTCCCGACATGGGGGCGGCCCTCCACGTATGGCGGCGACTCGACGTGACTGTGCTCGAAGACGACTACATCAAGGTCAAAGGGGGTGCGGTGGTCGCCCGTGGGTTCGAGGATGAGGACCGCGCGCTCTGCGAGTTCTGGGAGTGTACCGCAGGCGATTGATTGTAGCGTCGCCGTACCGCAATTGGGACTAGGCATTTTGCATGGCCCAAGCGCTCAATCGTCCATCCGTTGCCGTTCAATAGAGCAGGCAGTCTTGCGCTGGCCTGATGCGCTAGGGCGACTTCCGCGGCGACGCCACAAATCTGGGTTTGAGGCTCTGTTGTATCGAAATCCTTTAGCCGGATATTCTCTCCATTCAGCCCAAGGTGTGTCGCCGTCGACCACGCAGGTCTTGTCGGTGGTGTTTGGTGGGTTGCCACACATCTCGAGGCCAGTCGCCGAGGCAGGGCTGACGACACTCAAGACTGGATTGAGATCCATGCGGCAATTTTCATCGGTAGTCCTTGGCAGTGCTCAGAATTTGCTGCACGATATCGCCGGTCGGCAGTTCTGACACCAACAGAACGCCTGCCGAGGGGGAGCTATGGGGGAAACATCGATGCGCATGATTATCGCGGCCACTATCCTGGTCTTGACCTCAACGATGGCCTTTGGCCAACGCGACATGGACTGCTCCGATTTCAATAGTTGGCGTGAGGCTCAAGACTTCTATGAACGCAGCGGACCTGGCGACCCGCACCGTCTTGATGCCGACAATGATGGTATTGCCTGCGAGAGCCTTCGGTAGTTGGCCGAAGAGTTGTTCGACCTACTGCAATCGATCGTCGGCGCCACCGAGAGCACTGGCCCGGTCGAGCCACCACCATTGCACCAAATGTCAGATCAGGAGTGCAGCCGCTTCATCCGCCGGTGCGCTGCCGCCCTGCAATCGCATGGCGAAGACTTCCACGCCGGACACGACAAGGAACACGCCCTAGGCGCCTTCGGGTCTGTCATGGCGTTGCTGCTCGAGGTCAGAGACGTCTATCCTACCAAGCGTACGAACATCGACCAGATCTTGGCGCGGTTCGGCTACCCCGTGCCGGACAACTGATTATGTGCAATCTCTACAGTCACATCTCCAACATCGAAGCGATCCGGTGCTTGGTCGGCGACTTTAATCGGCTGTACGAGGATGTCGAGAACCGGCACCACAGCCTGGCATATATCCTGACTACCCCGCACCCATTGTGAGAATTACCTATGAGGGGCGGGAGCTGGCGCTGGTGCGCTGGGGTCCGCCATCAAGCCAGAAAGCGCTCTTTGACGCTGCCGCCAGGCGCGCCGACAAGCGGAGGGCGAAGGGAAGGACGTTGATTTTGTCGCGGTACTGAAAATGGAGCCCGACAGCGGCACGACCAACGTGCGCAAAATCTTTAACGGCACGCGCTGGAATGCCCATTGGAATCGGTGGATGGGCTCATTTGTGAACGCCGTTGGCGCGGCGATTGCATGCGCCAATGTGGACAGAAGGAGTTCGATGGCTTCATCCACAGACGTAAGTGCCTTCGTTCTATCCGCTCTCGGCCGCTGTGCTCTACTTCGAGCTAGGACTGTTTCGCTTGCCTCGGGCATTGTCCGCCTCTTCCACCATCGTCTGAAACCGCTCCAACGCCGCCCGCAATTGGTTTGCTGCGGCGTTTTCTTCTTCCTCCTGCTCCTTCCGGAGCGCACTCACAGTTGCTTCGCTTTCCTTGAGGCGCTCGACAAGCGCATCATATGCAGAGCGCGCGACCTGCAACTCATCGGTGACACCGGCCAGATCACTTGCCAGCGATGTGTTCTCGTCGGCGAGCTCTTGAATCTGTTCTTCCTGTTCCTCCAACATGACCGATAGCCTCTCGTTGGCCGTGCGGGTACGGTCCGCCTCGGCCCGCTGTCCAGCTTCGTAGATCTCGATCAACGAGGCCCGAGCGATGTCGAAAACCGCTGGCGGTATCACCGTGTCGGCATTAAGGTTGGTTCTCAATTCTCTCAGCCGTTGAAGCACGGTTGTCTTGCTGCCGCCGACGAGGCCTATGACCCGGTCGGCAGTTGCGTTGACTCCTCGTTGCCTAAGGATCTCCACGGCGTGCCGCACGCGGTCCAAGGATGCGATTTCTGAGCTCATTGGATTTCCCATGATCTGGGTACGGTACGATACCGTACTGGTTGGCACTCGTTTGGCTGACGCCGAATTCAGTGCGGGAAGTCGTCGGCAGTTGTCTTCCGCATCGATCGCGAGGCCCCAAAGATGGCCGCAACCTCGCTTGCTGTCATAACGCGCTTCTCCACCAAGGCTTGTGCGACGACCAAAATCTCGGATCGGAAACTGCTCAAGATGTCCATCGCAGCGGCGAGGTGCCTCTGGAGTTCTTGATCGACGATGGCAGCGAACCGTTCGTCCTGTTCGAGGCGGCTGCGTGCATCCCGCACATGGATCAGCGAACCCCTCATGCCGTAGTGGCAATGCATCTCGGCGACGATGTCGGTGGCGACCTCAAAGTCCATCGCCGATCCGTCACTTGGGTCATTTCCGAAAACAACTGTCTCGGCTGCGCGGCCGGCGAGCATGACCATGGCATGCGCCTCCATCGTCGAACGGGTCGATGGTCCCTCCGGATGTCTTAGAGAGACGTGCCCCTTTTTGCTTCCCGATCCCACAAGAGAGATTGACGTCATTGAAGGCGCCATTGGCAGGATGAGCGAGAGCAGTGCATGACCAGTTTCGTGAACCGCTATCCGGAACTTCGAATCTTCGTCTTCCTCGCTATCACCCAGGGTCACAGCGATGAGGTCCTGCAGCTCGAGGGAACGGTTTTCTCTGCGGGCGACCTGCCGCGCAGATCTCACCAGTTCCATCAGCTCGGCCGGAGTGCGCCCGACCGCGAAGCGTACGACCTGGGTGATCGACGCATCGCGTAGGTCTCCTTTGAGGTGAGTTCGAACGATGTGTTCCACCCCGCTGGCGTCTGGCAATGCCATGTCGATCCGACGATGAAGGCGGCCGGGCCTGAGCAACGCAGGGTCCAGCAGCCTCGGCAGGTTGGTTGCGCCGATGACGACCAAGCCAGGTGCCCTCGTAGAGATATCATCCAGCAGCACCAGTAATTCATTGATCACGGCGTTGGTGAAGCTGCTGTTGTGGTCCAGCAGGTCTCGACGACAGAACGAGTCGATCTCATCGAGTAGAAGCACGGCGGGTGCTTTTTCGATCGCATCCCGAAAAGCAGCGCGCAATCCATCGAGCACATGACTCAAGTGGCCATCGCCGGACTGGAGCTGGCCAACTGTGCACTGGATCAGCGGCGCGGAGAGCGATTGGGCGAGTACCTGTGCAAAACGGGTCTTGCCCATACCCGGGGGACCAACAAGAAGGATGCAATTGTCCATCTCTTCCGGGCTCATCTCACCTTCTTGCCAGGCGGCGATGTCGCTCTTGACTCGCAATCCCCATGCCTGGGCGGGGCCAAACTCGACGCAGTCCTCGAGTTCGGGAAGAAGTGCGGCAGCCACTTGCGTGCGTTGATGGGCGGTTCGACCTAACCGAACGAGCGCTTCGACGCATCGCGCGGCGCCGAGCTCGGGCAGGATGCACATGGCAGTCTGCTTGGGGCTGGAATGCAGCGGAAAGGGGGACGGCAACTCCACTTTTGCTCCCGGGAAAAGCGACGACAGAGTCGCATCCACGATGGACGTGTCGTAAGGCGGCACCTTCACGATGGTCTCAAGGTGGGATTGGACAGCTGCGCTCACGTGGTCGAGACGGGACGCAATCACGATGACAGGCTCGGCGCCCTCCAGGCAATCCAGAATCCCGCCATTGGACAGCGACTGGTTCGCAGCGGTGGCCAGGTGAACGCTGGTGGTCTCGTGCATGATGGTTTGGAGGCCACGGTGGATGACGTTGGCGTGGTCGTCATCGCTGGCCATCACCAGCATGGACAGCGGCTCGCCCTTTTCGATCGTATTGATCGTCTCCGGGGAGAACGCCTGCCTGATCATCGCCAAACCTAAATGCTGGATCGGTGTGTGGTGGTCCATCGCTGGGAAGTTTGTTTTAGACGCAGATGCGCGCAAACCGGTCGGTCTGTTCATGATGAATTCCTGATTCTTTGGAACGTTGGCCCTACAGCCGTGTGAAAACGAAGCTGTCGGCCGCCAATTTTCGCGAGCGATCGATATCGATGAGGCCTTGGGCGGCCAAGGCGAGCAGTGCGCCGAAGGGATCTCTGTGGTCCGAGATGACGCTTGCGGCCTCGGTAATCGTTGTGATGCGCTCCTTGCGCAAGAATGCAAGGATGTCGCGAAGCTGCTTCTGCTGAACCCGGGTGTTCCGGGACTGGGCAATAAGCCGTGCCACCGAATTGCGGATATCGGCCCGTACCCACCGTTGTGGCACTAGGATCACGGCAGTCCTGATGGCGGCTGCCTGGCCCTTGATCTCGAACAGACGGGCCCGGGCTTCCTGATCTCGCCAGACGCGGGTCGGCACGACGATGGCGGTAACGATCCGGCCATCGAAGGCAACCCGGCAAACGACGGCGTCGATGGCGCTGAACCCATTGCTCGCCAATAGTTGGTTGATGAGCGGGTCGTCGCCCAGGCTTGCGAGATCTGGTCGCGACTGAACGTAACTCCGCGTGCATGCTGCGAGCTTCCTATGCTCGTGCAGCAGGCGCTCGGCGCGCGGGTCGGAGTCTAGACGTAAGGAGGGCGCTGACGCGCCAAAAGTGGGCGTGGCAAACATGCTATCTCTCATCGAATGAGTGCTGGGCGCCACGGTTGCATCGAGGCAAGCGTGCGAAAGGGTGTCTGCGACGACTTAAGCTCTACTTGATATCCGAGAACTACTCAATAAAATTGATCTATTCTGGATCAAAAGTAGCTCGTATGGTTAATTCTTTGTCTTTCGGGCAACGATTGCTTGTTGGCGCCTCCCGCAACGCCACCTTCAGGGCCACATGTGCAATGGCGAGGCGCGAGCGGTTGCAGGCATCGTCGAACGCGACCTCTCCCAGCTCGTCGCGAATGCGAACAAGGCGCGTCAACAAGTCGAAGAGTTGCTCGCGTTCACGCATGTCGCCCACCAATGTCTGCAGACGTTGCGTCAATGATTTCTCGAAACCTTTTGCTCGAGAGCATCCTCTCGTCGATGAGGGCGTTGGCGACAGCAACAATCTCTTCGGCGTGCTTTCGAACAAGCTCAATGGCTATGGCGTAGTGGCCCTTGAGCTCGCGGTCGATCATTGTCACCAGCGCAGGGTTGCGCAGTGCGATAGCGACCGCATCATCGGGCTTGGCAATGGAGACAAGGGAGTTGCCAAGGCCATAGGAGAGATGATTTGCCGCGATGAGCGTCGTCGAGCTCCCGAGATCGCTGTCTGGAGCTCCTCCTGCACCTGCGCTGACGTTTCCTAGAAGGACCTCTTCGCCTGCCCGACCTGCCAGTTTCCGCAGAACGAGCAGTCTGTTTGACTCGCGGGTCAACACTCCGACTTGGTCATCAAAAGTCACTCGCGCGCCATTCGCGCCGAGTACGATGCTGACGACATTGCCGGCACCCGCATGGGTCGCGACAACGGCGTGGGCTGCCTCGTGCACTGCAATTCGCCACAGATCGTCGGGCGATAGGAGCAAGGGCGGCGCGACCTGGCGGAGCAAGTCCTGCAGAGTGACCTTACGCCCTGCCGTACGTGCCAGCGCTCTGGCGGATTTGACGTGACCGAACACGTCTGCACCCGTGGCCCCTTTCGCCATCTCTGCGATGCCGGCGAGGTCTTCATCGATGAGGTCGTCACCCAGGTGCTGACGATAGATGCCCAACAAGGCTTTTTCGTCAGGCGGATCGATCCAAATGACCCTGTCCAATCTGCCAGGGCGCGTGAGTGCCGGGTCGAGTCTATCCGGGTGGTTTGTGGCACCGATGACGATCAGTTTCGACGCGGTGGATGACATTGCGCCGTCGAGTGTGGTCAGCATGTGGTTGACGACAGGCGTCCACCAGCTCGAGTGCCTGGCATCCATGGCTGCGCGGTTCGGAAAACCGTCGAGTTCGTCGATGAACACGATAGCAGGCGCCATTCGTCGAGCGGATGCGAAGAGCGAGTCAATGCCTTTGACTACCTCGTCCAATGTGCCCGATGTGGTCGAGAAAAGTGTGCCGGCCGACGAAGCCACCAGGGGCAGCCCAGCCGATTTCGCAATGGAACGAATGAAGCTGGACTTGCCCACGCCTGGAGGACCTGCAAGCACGCAATTCCGATCGATCACGGCGAGGTCGATTTCGCCTCTTCGCCATCGCCCAAGGTCCGCAACGAGATTGTGAGCCCATTCAGCTGCCTCCCCGTAGCCATGGAGCTCCGAGAGGAGCGGGGCGGAGCTCACGAGTTGGTCCTGCGGTGGTTGGGCGGTTGCCCTGATCCGTAGACGCCGAGCGCAGGAAGCGGCCGTGGTATTGGGGCGGATGGCCGACATGGCAAATCCCAGATCCAGTCCCAACACGTCTTCTGCTTTCAGCTTGCGTGCCGATTTGCCGGTGACGATTCGGATGGATTCTTGCAGGTCGTATAGTTGGGGTTCATCGACTTCGATGATGATGTCTGCTGAAAGTGCTACTTTTTGTACAGCAGCATGATCGCGATGAAGCACGGCCAGCACGCGCTCACCCCGTGACAGGTTTTCGTTGATCTCGCGCGAGAGCTTGGACGCATCTCGATGTCCGCTTCCGTAGTTCACGCTTTGCCAGGACGACAAGCACATCGCCGCGGCGGCGAAGGCGCTGGCCACATGCTGATCGGACACGATGATCAAAGCGCAAATAGCTGGTTGTGAAGAGAATGCCTTCCGCCTATCGCCGAGGAGGCGCTTGAGCATGACTAGTGGGACTACGCAACCCATGCGTGTCGCACGCCTTCCCGCGTCGGTCTCTTCAAGGGGGATCTCGATTTCGTCATTAAGGTCGTCGAGCATGTTCGCTCCATGGGATGGAAGCCTGAGGGAGCGTCGGCCGGGTCCTCGTAGGAGCGAGCCGCGAACGGTGTTGCGAATCCACGTGGGGTCGTGGACAATTGAAATGTGAGCCATCCCGAAGACACACCATTCGATCTCAGCCCAGGCCAGGTTCGGGCAGCCCGCGCGCTTTTGGGCTGGAGCCGCACTGACGTTGCCAGGCGCTTTGAGATCGGAGACGCCACGCTAGCCCGTCTAGAGCGAGGCGATCGGGTCCCTGGGCCCAGAATTTTGCCGAGGATCAAGCAAGGCTTTGAGGCCGCAGGTATCGTCTTCTTCAATGATGCCCGAGGCTGCGGCGTTGCCTTGGCAACTCCGGACCGCTCCAAGGTGACATGTCACGATGGGATTGGCACAGATTCCTAGACGTCTGTAGGTCGAGACCTCCGTCTGGCCGTCTCGCGGTCAAGACTGAGGATTATTTCGGGTCGGAATCTACGCCGTGCTCGATACCTTCGGGTTCTGCAATGAACCCGCGACCGGTTTTCATGGCACTTCCTGCTCGGATGCTTCGTCGAATTCCGCATGCGTCGCTCCACTGATGGCCGCCCTATGGCGTGGCGGAAGGGATGGCGTCATGCGGCGACAGCGACATGCGAAAGGGTAACTTGAAGACCACGCACGAATGACTTTGATCGAGGTCCATTGATGGTTGGGCGTTCGGTCGAAGTCTCAGCGGATTGGCTTGCCGAGTCTGTACCAACGGCTCAAAGTGCGCGCCACGCCAATGGTCTCGTCGAGAAAAAAGAGACCAGACGTGACTGTTGGGCCATTTGGCTGCGAAGGGTGCCCCGTGACCATCCCAACGAGTGCTGGCTCCATCCGGTAGTGGATAGTCCAATCCTCGAGGATTGGAGCGTTCACATAGTCCGTGAGGCGGGGAGCCTTCAGCTCGTCGATCAGACGCAGGTCCTGCGAGAGACGGTGAATGCGTTGGACGGTGTTGATGTAGATTTGGGAATCACGTGTGAACACGGGCATCTCCATAGGAATTCTGGAAAGGCGCCGTGCGAAAAAGCACGCGTAAGGGATATCTGCCTATGATAGATAGTTAGGCATTTGGACCTTGCAAGAGGGGCCTCAAACTTTTTTGGTCGGCGGTGACGGATCGTTGCCAAGACAGTTGTCGTGGTGATGCGGCCCCGCCCAAAATGCTAAAAAGTAGATGAAAAAGCAAAACCCCGGCTCAAGGCCGGGGCAGAAAACCAGGTATCTGTTCAAGGTCTTAGATCAGACGATCCATTGGAAGCTTGAACCAACCTTTGTGCGAGGATAATTACGGCGCGCTTGACCCATTGTCAACTACCGTGCCCTTACACAGGTTCCCAAAACAGAGGGAACCACGTGCCGAAAACCGTCAAGCTGAGACCCGCGGTCATCGATACATTGCTCACCAATGAGCGCTTGGCCAGCTACCAGTCTGTCTTTCGTCCCGCGACCGACCTGGAGCTTATGGGGGCCTATTTGTGGAACAGCCAGGTCTGTGGTGTCCTATATCCATTGGTAAGTGCTGCAGAGGTTGCACTAAGAAACGCGATAGACCATGGCGTAAGTGGCGAACTCGGACGGTTCTGGTGGACACGATCCAAGCTACGGTACAAGTCCTTCGGCCAAGGTCAACCGCCTAAGCCAGTGACAGTCGTATCGAGCAACTTCGCCAAGTCCTACGCCCGTGCAATCGATGCCGCTAGACGGGCCACAGGAAATAGGAATGCGCGGCCAACGCATGGCGCCGTAGTGGCAGGGACGGACTTCTCGACGTGGGAATACCTACTCGATGACGAGTTCATGGGCCGAGGGTTGATCTGGCCCAAAGTTCTTGGCGGCGTGCTATGCGGGCCATGGCCGGGAAATCCAACGCAAACGCTTCGACATGCGAGGACGACTGCCAAGACGGTAAGGGAGTTCAGGAACAGGCTCTCGCACCACGAGCCGGCGTGGAAGCGCTATGGCGTCGTTACCGAGGTCGACGCCGTCCTGCATTTGCGTGAGAAGATAGCCAGGATCGAGGAGCTGTTGGCGCTGGTACACCCAGAAAAGTTGCGTTTGCTCGAACGCAATGGGTTCCTTCCGGCAGCCAGACGAACCTGCTCCATCGATGAATTGCGTCGTTGCCAGCTGGCACATCGTCGAAGCAAGGTTGGGACGATGCGAAAGCTGCAAGGGGTCGTCGATTTGGCGTACCGTCAGGATCGAGCCATTGAGGTGTCGACCTTCGGAGGGGACCACAGAAGTTTCCTCCTAGTCCCCTTGGGAGCATGAGTGTTGATCTCATTCCTCTGAAGCCCGACAGTTTTTTATCCACCGGCGCTTATCGATGATGTTAACCTTGTGCGAAGTCACGAAAAGCCTTCAGAATTCATGAGGTCTTTCGAGGTGGGCACAAGACTAGCAGGGGGCGTCTGCGTTGGAGTGGGTCATCATTATTGGCGTCGTTCTGGTGGTGATCGGATACACCGGCAGAAAGAGCGGTGGGAAGAAGCCCGAAGCCTCGCCTCGAACGAACAGGAACCGATCGAGCAATTGGTCGCCAAGCACAACAGCTAGGTCTAGTTCGGAATTGCGGTTCTCACCTTCAAGGTCGACGGAGCCTGCCCGTTGGATACCCGCTGGCGAAGCGGTCACGATTGGTCCCTTCCATATCAATTCGGGGCTGTTCTACCTCGGGGGAGTGCTACCTGGGCAATACCATGGCCGATGTGGAAATTGCGTCGTCGACCCCAAATCGAAGCTGGCGGCCAAGGGCGAGGATCGCGCTGGCGCGTCAATGACGTATTGGCCTTCCTACCAAGCGATCTCACCCATCGCACGACGGACCTATCTGGACTGGCTTGCTGGAGGCAGGGAAGATCCTGACATAGGTATCGGCTACGTGTTCTTGTTCTTCTACGGTCTTGAGCACAGGCTGTTCGTCGACAAGGCCGTCAGCGAGAGCCCAATGTTGATCGCCGAGGTCAATAGACTTCTTGATCTCTATGGGCACAACGGTTCGTTCAGGGGGTACGCAACTCGTTTTCTTGAAGCGGCCAGTCTTGCTGCCTCAAAAGACGATCAACGCCCACAACTGGCGCCAGACATTCGATCTGGTTACGAAATGCCCATGCCGGCACGAACCTATCTGGGTCGGAAGCTTGCTCTGAAGGCTCCCTTGGACGCCGAAGACGCGTTGTTGTGGGTGTTGAGCATGCCCGACACCAATCTGCGCACGCCGGCGGTTCGCTGCTTCGATGAGCTGTTGACGCTTTGGCCACGAAGGTTCGCCTTGCGGCATCCGGATGGCCTGAGAGTCAATGCCCCGAAGACTCGTCTCAAATTCGAGTATCGAGCCGCCAGTGGCGGTTTCACCGCAAAGCTGGACGTGACCGACGCTTCCGGCCCCTTGCCGGACATAGCTGCAATCTCCGCGCCGCTGACAGGACTGCGCGACTTGCTGGCCAATTGCACTGAGGAGCTAGCTCCGTACAGCCGGCTTCTGGGAAAGAACCCGGATGCCAAGGGTACCCTCGAGGCAGCAATGCTGCTCCCCAGCGATCTGAATCCTCATATTCGGAGTGGGGAGGCGGCGAAGCGCTTCGAACCAATGTTCCAAGGAAAGACGGTGGCCAGCGTTGCTGTCAGGCAATTGGCCGAGGCTTTGTCGATCGATCTAGCAGGCGTCGATAAGATATCTGCCAGCCTGTCCAATCAGATAGGGGCCCAACTGGACTTCCTGCATATTGGGTATGAGCCGGACAAGCGGTACGGCGCCAGCCCCCTAAGGCCTGACGGTCATGTCGTCATCTTCAAGGCAGAAGGGGGCGGGCAGGTGGATGCCGCAAAGCCATCTTTCCAGGCAGCTCGCGCAATGGTGGATGTCGCTGCCCTGGCTGCCGGCGCGGACGACAAGGTCGACGCAGGCGAAGTTCAGGCAATCACGAACGAAATCCGGAGCGTGCCTGACCTCGGCAAGGTAGAGCGTGCGCGTTTGATCGCTTACGCCAGTGTCCTGCTAAAGGACAAATCGCAAAATCGGTTTGCGCTGCAGAAGCTGAAAGCGCTCGATGATGCAGCCAAGCGCGGGGTCGCAAAATCGGCCACCGCCGCCATCCTTGCGGACGGACATGCCAGCCCGGCGGAGGTGAAATTCCTCGAGCGACTGTACAAGACCATGGGGTTGCCCCAGGACGACGTGTATTCCGCCTTGCACCGGGGAGCTGTCGTCATCGACGATCCTGTGCCGGTGGCTCAAGAGCATCGCTCCCCCGGCATCGCGATTCCACCACCACCGACCGAAGCCGGGTCGGCCGCGAGTGTTCAGATCGACCAGTCCAAGCTGGCTCGCTTGAAGTCCGAAACGACCGCGGTGTCGCAACTCCTGGCCGACATTTTCACCGATGACGACGACTTGAGGTCACCAGTGGTGCCCAAGGCGGCAGAAAAAGACGACGTTCAATTCCCGGGGCTCGAAGCCGCGCACGGTGCTCTGCTGATGCGTCTACTGCGCGAACAACCCGTGGAGCGTTCTCAGTTCGAGGCTTGGGCACGGGATCTCAGACTATTGCCTGACGGTGCTATCGAACAGATAAACGATTGGGGTTTCGACAAATTCGATGAACCTCTCATAGACGGCGACGATCAGCTCTCGATTGCGCCCCATCTCCATGCCGAACTGACCGAAGCGGAAGCTGCCCAATGACCATCACGACACCAATCAAGCCACGTGACCGCGACGTGATCCTCCAAGCTTTGGCCGCCGGCGTGGTCCCCAGGTCAGGTTTGCGCCATGTTCAGGTTGGACGGGCCGCAGAGATCGGCGCACTCGTCCGTGATGTCGATCGCATTGCGGACAATGGTGCTGCCATTCGCTTCGTCATCGGTGAGTACGGTGCTGGCAAGACTTTCTTCCTCAATCTGGTGAGACTGATCGCCCTTGAGCGAAAGTTCGTCACTATTCATGCGGATCTTGCGCCCGACAGGCGCATACACGCGTCGGCCGGGCAGGCGAGAGGCCTATATGCAGAGGCCGTTCGCAACATGGCCACCCGTACCAAGCCGGACGGTGGCGCGCTTGGGAGCGTCGTCGAGCGGTTCGTCACCGAGTGCATGAGCGAGTCGGGTCAGCGCAACGTGCCGGTGGAAACCGTGATCGACGAACGGTTGGCGGTGCTGCAGGAACACGTCGGCGGGTATGACTATGCGACAGTCCTCAAGGCATACTGGCGTGGCAGCGAGAATGGCGATGAAACGCTCAAGGCCGCCGCATTGCGTTGGCTGCGCGGGGAATACACCACCAAGACAGAAGCTCGGCAGGCGCTTGGTGTGCGCAACATCATCGATGACGGTGATGTCTACGATGCCTTGAAGCTGCTCGCGGCATTCGTCAGGCTGGTTGGTTACTCCGGCCTGCTGGTCGTGTTCGATGAAATGGTCAACCTCTACAAGCTTCAGAGCAGCCAGGCACGCAATCAGAACTATGAGCAGATCCTGAGGATGCTCAATGACGTGCTGCAGGGGAATTTCGGCGGCATCGGCTTTGTCCTTGGCGGTACGCCTGAGTTTCTGATGGACACGCGCCGGGGACTTTACAGCTACGCTGCCCTGCAGTCCCGCTTGGCTGAGAATGCCTTTGCCAAGAACGGTCTCGTTGATCTTTCGGGTCCTGTTCTGCGGTTGCAGAGCTTGACGCCCGAGGACTTGCTAATCCTGCTCTCGAACATTCGCTCCGTGTTTGCATCCGGCAATCCAGAGAACCATCTCGTCCCCGACGAAGCCCTGCATTCGTTCATGGAGCACTGCAACCGCCATGTGGGAGAAGCGTACTTTCGGACGCCACGCAACACCATCAAGGCCTTCGTTCAGTTCCTGGCTGTGCTGGAGCAGAACCAGGGCACGCAGTGGACGGATCTGATCAGCGCCGTGGAAGTCGCGGCTGACGCGGAAGCCGCCAACGACATTGCCGATGACAGCGGTCAAGGGGCGGGCGATGACGACTTGGCCTCCATCAGGCTCTGAGGTCCTGACGAGTTTCGACCGACTGCATCCTGAAATCCGACGATGGATATGGGAGCAGAAGTGGGAAGAACTCCGTGACGTTCAGGATCGGGCTATCTCCGCAGTCCTTGGCAGTGACGGCGATGTCTTGATCGCTGCGGCCACCGCTGCCGGAAAGACCGAGGCCGCATTCTTGCCGGTGCTGACCGCCGTGGCCGATCGGACGGAACGCGGGTTTTCCGTCCTATATGTGAGCCCCCTGAAGGCGCTCATCAACGACCAGTTTCGTCGTCTCGATCAGCTCTGCGAGCGGCTCGAGATCGAGACCGTGCGCTGGCACGGCGATGCCCCTCAATCAGCCAAGGATCGCGCTCGGAGGAACCCACGCGGAGCAATCCTGATCACTCCCGAGTCCATTGAGGCGATGCTGATCCGGCGTCCGGGCGATGCGGTCAAGATGCTTGGAGCGCTAGACTTCATCGTCATCGACGAGTTGCACGCCTTCATGAAAGGCCCCCGCGGTCTGCATCTCGCGAGCCTGCTGAGGCGGCTCGATGCGCTGACGGGCAAGCGAGCGAGGCGGGTGGGCCTGTCGGCGACGATTGGCGACCTCAATAAAGCGGCCGCATGGATGAACCCGGAACATCCCGAGACCGTCCGCATCGTGGAATCCGCGTCTGATGCCCCTGAGCTTCGACTGCAGATCCGGGCCTATTCGGATCCTGTCGACGCCGATGACACTGATGGCTTGGAGGTTGACGGCAAGCCAATCGCGCTCGACTACATCGCTGACCACATATTCCAGAACCTGCGCGGTTCGAATAACCTCGTATTCGCTGGGTCTCGGCGGCGCGTCGAGGCAGTGGCCGACCGCCTTCGTACCCGGTCCGAAAAGGCCGAGGTGCCCAATGAGTTCTTCCCTCACCACGGAAGCCTTTCTAAAGAGCTTCGCGAGGAGTTGGAGGGGCGCCTAAAAAAAGCTGACCTGCCAACGACTGGCGTGGCGACGACCACGCTGGAACTCGGTATAGACATTGGCTCCGTTACATCGGTGGCGCAAATTGGCGCCCCACGTTCGATCGCCTCTCTTCGACAGCGTTTGGGCCGAAGCGGGCGCAGGCGTGGCGTGCCAGCCGTCCTTCGCATCTATGTCCGCGAAAGAAACCTGGGGCTTGACGCAGATCCGCTCGATCGCCTGCGGCTTGAGGTCGTACGGGCCGTCGCGTCTGTGCGTCTGCTGGTAGAAAAGTTCGTCGAGCCGCCGGTTGCAGAGACCGCGATCGCAACTGTCGTTCTCCACCAGTCCCTATCGCTCATCACTCAGCTGGGTGGCTCAAGAGCGGATCGACTATACGCAATGACCTGCGGTGCCGGCCCTTTGTCGGCCTTTACCAAATCCGACTATGCAGGTTTGCTGCGGGCGATGGCTTCACCCGAGCTGGCACTGCTTGAGCAGGCCCCGGACGGCACCATCATGCTGGGCGAGCAGGGGGAGCGCCTGACGTCGGGCCGGGACTTCTACGCCATATTCGCCACCGACCAGGAATGGACGCTGGTTGCCGGTGGCCATACCCTTGGAACCATCCCGATTTCGAACCCCGTTGGCGTGGGCGGTATCGTCTCATTCGCCGGCCAGCGCTGGAAGATCACAGCAGTTGACGACCTCGCCAAGGTTCTTGAGGTCGCGCGACATGCCTCGGGCAAGATCCCAAAATTCGACAGTCTTGCGAACGAACCTGTCCATGACCGGCTGGCGGCGACAATGAAAAGCGTCCTGCTGTCTGGTGACGCACCTCCATATTTGGACGCCCAGGCCGCAGAGTATCTATTCTCGGCTCGAGAGACGTTCCAGCAACTCGGTCTCGAGGAGGCGAATTTGCTTCCTGCGGGCCGCCACACTCATGTTCTGACCTGGACTGGGTCCGAAATGAATTCAGTGCTGGCGTTTGCGTTGAGCGCTGCGGGACTTGATTGCGAGGCTTTAGACATAGGCGTCACGGTTCTCGACACCGCGCCTGAGACGGTAGCGGGCTTGCTGGCGCAGATTGCAGACGACCCACCGCCAATAGAGGACCTTGCCGAATTCGTGGAAAGCCTTCGGACGGAAAAGTTTGACGAGTTGGTCCCCGAGCCGATGCTGCGACGACTGTGGGTGAACGCCCGCCGTTCGGAGGCAAGAGCATTGCCAGACTTGGCGCGGCGTCTGATGATGGCTTGGCGCGGCGCCTGATGATTGCGTGTTTGGATGACTCTGACGTCACTATTCCATCATTTGCCAAACGCGGCCCCGCGTCGCCTTGGCGACGCAGGTCCTAGCAAACGCGGTCAAGATGGCGCCATCATGATCGCCAAACATTCCGATCACGACCTCTTCGCCTTCATATCCAACTCTGCTGGCAAAGGAATGTCGGAGACAGCCGGCTTTCCCTCCAGCATCCTGAAGAAATTCACCATCGTCTGGAATTTCCCACGCTTGTGATTGCACGCCATCCACTTTCCCAAACCTTGCCTACCGTAGTACACTTCTGAATTTCCTCTCCGCAGCATGTCGATCAATTGATCGACCCGGAGTCGAAAATGCATCTTGTAGTTGCGGTTAACCGAGATTTTTTTGAGAAGGGATTCGAATTCGCCGTCTGTCAATGGTGCCTGTGTTTTCGATTCTTCGAATCGCCTTAGCTCAAGCAGTGGATGCGATTCACCGAAGCGTTGGCGCAGCGTTGGCATGTTCGACTCCCCGGGACGAATGAAACGATACCCGTGGCTGCGTGGACGAATGCGCTGCAGCCACGCAGCCACCTCCTCGGTCTCGGCCGTTCTACGGTAGTAGAGAATTTTGCGCGAAGCGACGCGTGCGTCGCCATAGTTCAGAGCGCTTACTGCCCCGTTCCACTCGGCTATCACGATCAACATGTCCAAGACCCAGCGCATGTGCCCCCCGAATTGCGCGTTGGCACAGGGCAATGAAGGACGGGATTTCCACTCCTTGTCGGACAAAGCGTGCTTGCCCGACTCCACGTCGGCCTTTATCGAGGCTTTCCGCTTCCGAGTTCTGTAGTTGCCCCCCTTCATTGGGACGTCATTGAACGTGACCCGCTCAATGGACGAGGCCTTCGATTCAAATACGGCTGAAACGTCGATCTGGAATTCGACGTCATAGCGATCATCGCCCAATTCCACCATTGTTACGGCATGCACCAGGTCGCGGAGACGATTCCGCAAGGACAAGGCCTCGTCGTTGACCTCGAAGCCAAATGGCCCCTCGGTCCGGAGCTCAGCCATCATATTGTCCAGTTCGAGCAACGATGTCTCCGGATCAGACTCTTCGGGTATCGACCGAAGATCCTGCAACTCGATGATTGCCGCTTCCAGCCTATCATTGTGTTCATTGGCCTGGGCCATCAAGGCTTCGACGAATCCCCTGTTGTTGCGGAAAGTATCGAGATCTTCCGCGAGGGACTTCAGCTTCGATTTTCTGAACGCAATCTCATCATCAAGGCGCCGACGATCCGAAAGAGAGTCCTGCACAACCTGGTCATACATCGACCTGGCAATTTTCGAAAAGGAACCTTCTCTGCCGTTCCTGAAAGTTTCCAGGGCGCGAAACATAAGCCCTTCCGCAGCACCGAGATCGATCGGGGGCGCGTCGCATGTTGGTTTGTGGCTCCATCCCAATCTATGCGCATTGGTTCCTTCGCAACGCAGCCATTTGCTCGCACCGTTCAGGCGCAGCATGGAGCCGCACCGCGGGCAGAACCATTTGGAGACAAGCGGGTGCAACCGTCCTTTGCCGGTTTGACCAGTTGGGCCAAGACGGTACTCCTTGGCGATATCCAAGACCTCGGCGAACTCATCGAGGGTGATGATCGCGAGGTGGGGCATCGGGGTGACGATGTAGTCCGATGTCAGAGGTGAGGTCTTGATATCTTTGAGGTATCTGACGTCGTTCTGGACGTCCTCAATCGTAATTGGGTTGTCAGTCATCTACATAACCTTGGTGGGCTCGCCATTTGAATGCGTCGATAGCTTCGATGCCGATGAGAACTTTATGAACCTGCATGATGGATGGTCGCAGCAAGGCCGCGACCATCGGAGGTCAGTTTTCTTCCCATTCGAAAACTGGGCGTTTTGTGACCAGATAACCTGCGTAAGTCGGTGACGTGAGGATCTGCTGGACCCGATTGACCGTCCACTTGCCGCCTTTTGGCGTGGGGGCCTTCCTTTCAGTTAGATACGCCACGATCTCGATCGTGCTGGCCCTCTTGAGTCGCATAGAGAAAATCTTCCTGATCCATTTCATCTGGCTTTCGTCGATCTCGAAGTCCTTGCCCACCTTTCGGTATCCCATCGGAACGTTGCGGGAAGGTTTGCCGTTGGCAATCGCCTGCATTTTGCCGTCCCGCATATGCGCGTTTCCGGTTCGGTACTCCGCTTCCGCCACTGCCGCCATGATCGTGAGGACCATCGTATTGCTGGAGTCGCCATCAACGAGTTCAAGTTTTCCACCTCGCTTTCTGACGGCCTTCATCATGCCGAGGAAGACATAGGTCTCGCGAGCGAACCGGGAGGTCTCATGAATCACGACCCTGGTACCCGGCTTCACCCTCTCGAGGAGTAGTTTCCAACCTGCGCGCTCATCGTTCCAACCCGACTTGCCCTTGTCTTCAAACATAAGGGGCGGTGGCCAACCCTTCTTCGCGCAGTGTTCCCTTATCTTCTCCGTTTGCTTCTCTATTGTCAGGTCGGACTGTTTCATCGTCGAGTAGCGTGCATATCCCAGCGTTTCGCGGTCTTCGTCCGGAGGATGCTCCTTCTTGCTTCGCGCTGCGCTTCCCGGTTTACGGTCGCGTAGAAGAAGCAGGGACTTAATCTGTGAGTCTGTCATGCGAGTTCCTTTCCGCTGTCATTGGTGCGCCGCATTATGTGTGCAAACGCTACAGCCGAACCATAGATAATGTGTGCAAACGCTACATCAATAGTCGCGCATGACTTTTCTTCCAGAGACCTGTGTCTCTGAATCTTCGTCATGAAGTCGACCGCTCGACGCACTCCGCCTGATGGCGCGCTCGGCTTCGCGAGTACCGGCCAAACGGGCCAGTGCTTCGAAGACAAGGTCGATTTTGGTCTGGGATGGGGGGAGGTGATCTTTCAAGCGAAACTCCGCCATAGGAGAGATTTCGCACGCGTCCCGGAAAGGAGGCGCCGTAGGATCAAGACGGCAAGTATGTGGGAAGCGACCCGCCTCGCTTCAAGTCACAGCTTGAATTTGGTGAGATCTGGTGGATCGTAGCGGCCCGCGAGAAGAGCTTTGCGCAGGTACAAGGCGTCGGCGATGGGTCGAAAATCGTATCTGGTTCGAGCGGGCCAGATGCCGTTCATCAGGCCCTCGAGCACGTTGGTGGCAGTCTCGTCGTCCGAGTCACCTATGTGAAGGTCGCGCAACGCTCCATACGTCAAGAGCTCGGCCTCACCGAGATCATCGGGGCCGAGCCGAGAATAAGCCCTCAAGAAGTGAGGTGCCAAGCTCCTGGCCGTAGCCAGGGCGCCATCATGGATGGACGCCGGCCCAACGTGGTCGATGCGCGGCGCGCCATCGTCATTGTCTTCGTGTTCTACGTCATGCTTACCCAACGCAGCCGCCATGCTTTGCGCGAGATCGAGATCATGGCAGCCGAAGTGATAGCTTGGTGGACTACGAAGCAATCCTCCGCGTTCGATACCGACGTCTATCCCGGTTTGAGTAGAAGTGACCCGGTACGTGGGGGACATGGCCGGTGCCAACAACACATCTTCAAAGATTCTGCACCTAGAGTAGTGTGTCGCCGTGGTTTCCAATCGCTCTTCCAGATTGGTCCACCTGATAGAATGAGCGCCGACGAGACGCTCGGCATGATAGTGGTTTTCCCTGTAGGGACGAATGTACACCTTGAACATTGCCGAAGGGTGGTCAGCAAAGAAGCAGTGAAGGACCCAGCGGCGTGGCACCAGATCGGTTTCCTCGAAGATCTCCTTCAATGAAGCGCTGGTATTTCTCAGCCGCACCGGTCGAAGCAGGTCATTGCCAATGGTGAACCATGGGATCACGTCGTCGCCTACCCGGGCGATGTAGGTCGGTTTTGGCAGCGCTGAAATGACGGGAATATCTACTCCTACTGTGGCGAGGACAAGACGGTGTCGATAGTGCCGTTGCTTCCGGTCGGTGCTTTCCACTTCGTGGACAAATGGTACAATGCGAAAAACCAAGTTGTAGGCCTCTGGCAAATTTTGCCGGCGGCGGTTTGTGTGCCGCCGCCGGTCTATCACGTCCAATCAGCGAGGAGCTGGAGTGGTTGACGTCGGGTTGGTCGGTTGCAGGGGCGAGCCATGTCGGTCCAGTTCCTTCCAGTCGATTGGCTCGGGCTCGAGCATCTCGCCTTCGCCCATGACTGCCCACTCCGGGCGAACTCCCATGGCAAGCGCGTAGCCGATCATGCGATCGCGTCCGAAGCCACGAGTACCCGTCTCATGCTGCCAAACGGTGTAACGGTTCCAACCGTAGGCCGCAGCCAGAGCAGCGCGTGACTTGTAGCCTAGGGCAACTCGCATTTCTCGTAGCCGGTTGCGCCAGACGCGTTCTTGATCGAGCCCCAACTCTGGTTGCTCATCGAGAACATCTTGGTCGTCTTCGTCTTCGATGTCTTCGGGGGTCATCAGTGGAACAGTGAGGACGTCAAGCAGCCTAAAGGCCAAGTGATCACGGCCCGAAACGGGAATGCCACTACGGAGGAACTCGTCGGACACCTCATACAGAGATGAGGCAGCCTTCAAAAGCTCTTCGTGCGTGCCTCTGACGCCATGTTCCGCGTGGCGATAGCTGCCATGATTCAGGCCGATCACCTTGGCGGCATCGACCGCCATGATAATGCCAGCCGCGAGACGGGCCGCATGGAGGCGCTTCCCGATTCCTTCGACTCCAACACCCACAACATCCTCGTAGTTATCGTCCCACTGATCCGTGTCTTCGATCGGATAGGGCTTCAGTTCGTTCTCATCCATTTCCAATGGATCCTTTCTGGTCAAGTAGAAAAGGCCCTCAAATGGGCGTTTCCGGGTGATCATGACCAGTTTGGCGGCGCTCGAATTCTGTACGGAAAGCCAGCAAAATCAGCGCTTTCAGACGGACGACTAGAAGTGGTTTCCGCGGTATCCCATTCCGTGGAGCGGTAAACCGCCAACACCACTTCTAGTCGGTGTTGTCAGGCAGCGAGCGAACGATGCGATGGTCCAGGCAAACCGCGCGAAATGTGTATGATGAGTGTTGGTCGGTGGACTGCTCAACTTGCCTTAGCAAGGTGTTGTGGAGGGCCGCCTGCGGGGGTTAGCACAGCAGTGCTGTTTCAGGTGGTGATTTGCACGCCACAGGCGAATGCGGCTTTTGGCTGGCGTTCATGTTATGATGAGGCCCAATCGCGACAGTGGGAAAGGTGTGGGCCCGATTGAAGTTTGTCGTCCCCTTCGCACACAAGGTACGTTACCGCTACAGGCGCCACCGGATCACTAGGGACGCGATCGTGACCTCGGTCGTCCCCGTCGAGATAGAGGAAGTGGATGCCCCGGGGGAACCAGCCTTCGTCCTAGGTCATATGGAGCAGCCACCTATTTGGGCATTGGCTGCTTGGCCACGATTCCTCATGCGTGACGGAAAGCCACTGCGTGTTTGGCGCTTGCAGGATGGCTTCTACGTCGAGTTCTGTGCCGTGGGCGAGTTCCTCGACCTTCTAGCGGTAGGCGAAACGACGCCATTCGACGCCAGGTGCGGAGGCATTTCCGCCAAACCATTCGGCAATGAAGGCGACTTGCTCACGAGATACGACGACCTGAGTGCAAAGGGGATCATCGCGTCTTGGGAGGTGGTCGACGAAGCTGAGCGCTCTGATGTCATTGCAGCACGGTCGTCGGCATTGCGAGTGATCGATGGAATGGTTTGTGCCCCGGTTGGGGAACCGATAATTGTCGTGGAGGACGAACCTTCGGGCGTCCGCATGGCTTTTGCTGAGGGGGTTGTGGATCGTCGCGGAGGCTTCGATGTCGAGCCAGAGGGGTGGCAGGGACGACGATACGATGTCGATAATTTCGCGGAAGCCGAGGCGTATGCGGAACGTTTGGCGGCGATACGCGGACAGCGGTTTATCAATAGTGCCCATCTGCAGTTTGCGAGCGAGCCATCCCTGCGCCTACCCATAGAAGGGGAACACTTTTACCAGCTAGCATGGCGGCTTCTCGTCTCCGTCCAGCGTGCATTCGAAGGGCGAAATCTGCCTGCCTTTGCAGCCTGGTTAGAACTTCAGGAAGCACTCAACGAGTGCCCAAAAAACCAAACCACGGACATGTTGGCAAAATCCGTCGAGAGGATGCTTTGCGTTATTGATGAAACAATCCAATCGGTAAGGGTGGCGGGCAATGCGGCTGTCCGAGACCTGCTCGCCCTCATTCCTCAGGTCGAAACTCATCTCCATGCGTGGAGAGAAAGGGACGCTTGCAACCATGACTGGAGCGAAACGGCTTTGCCTGTGGCCGCCAACCGCTCCTATGGCACAGAGCAATTGCTGTCGGACGTGGCTCTGGCCGAAGCCGCAATGATTTGCGGCCTAGACCTTAAGGTTGCAGCCATTGAACGTGCTGCGGGGAACCTACTTTTCATCGCTAGATCAAACCAGTCGGGGTCACTCAAGCAGCGAGTATTCGCCGTAAGTCCGGATTTGGTTTCGGTTCGAGTCTTGGGGCGGGCTGAAGCGCCGATACACATTCAAGAGTTCGCTGGCCTAGAGTGGATACTGGCGCGTAACAGAAGAATCCGTGATGATTTTCTTGCGATGAGCGACCTAGGGCTATGATTTTGTCACCGGTCCAATAGTGACGCCCTTTTGCCCTACATCGTGCAGTCCTGGTTGCTGAATGCTTTGGGGGCCGGGTCGCTTTGTTCATGAACAATGGCAATGTTCGCAACCCGGTAAAGTTCTGGCCGTCTGAGGGCACCATCTTGTCGGGCGCAGAGAGTGCACTCCATATTATCAGTAACCGGACGGCGTTCGATCAAGACGACAGCAGCGGCAGGCCACCGGAAATGCTTGCGTGATCGGTCAGCTCGGTCTCAATGTCCAGGATTTGCGCGAGTACGTGCTGACCAGCGATTCCGATGACCAGGAGCTTGATAGGATCCTCCACGAAAGCCATGACCGCCTGTTGAGGAAGACAGGCAAGCAACGCAGGCGAGGCCTGCATTGCGTGTGGCAGTTGTTCACTTTATGTTCTTCAAATCGAACAGCAGACCTGCTACTATCAATTCGGTGACGTCGCCAGTATCTTCGACAGCGTTTGGGGGAGCAAAGCATTGTCGCAGAACACAATCATCAACGTCGCCGTCCACGACTTGAACAAGGTTGAAAACCTGTTCCAGATCGTGCTCGGCAAATCGGACCTGAAGGTGACGGCACCGGTTCAGCGGGTCGTTGACCAGCTTCATACGCTCTACGGGCGCCGGACGTCCAAGTCTCATGGCCGTTTTGCTGCCGACGAGGACAACTACCCGACGCAGAAGCATTTGCGATCCTACGTCGAGTCGGACGAACAGCCATTCGACGTGCTCACCGAAGCGCTGATGAAAACGCTCCAGATGCACGCCCAGGCGAAAGCGGCAGCCACAGGCGGCCATGTTTTTTTCGCCCATTTCGAGAGAGACCAAAGGCATTACCTTCTGGTGGCCATTGTCAACGATACCCTGGGCGCCGCGCTGACCAAGCAGCACGATGTGCAAGACGTGACGCATCTGGATGTGGACGGTTTCCGCTTCGCCGGTCGGATCAACATCACTGCCTGGGCAAACAGCGAAGATCGGTACATCGGCTTCCTCAAGGGGAAGGGCAACGTTGCGGAATACTTCCAATCCTTCCTCGGTTGCGATGATGCGGTGCAGGAAAAGGCGGACACCAAAAACCTCGTCGATGCCCTGAAGAGCTTTGCCGACAAGCAAGGATATGAGCCCGAAGCCCGGACGACCTTTCTGGCCAAGGCAAAGGAGATTTGCGAGCGGTCCGCGTCCAAGAAGGAGGAGATATCCTTCGATGCACTTACCAATGAGCTGACCCCGGACGATCCCGAGGCGCTGAGGGATTTCCTTGCTGACCCCGATCTCATGCTCAACGACAGGTTCATTCCGAACAGGGCAATTTTGAACTCCTTGGTGCGGTTCAAGGCAAAGACATCGCATTGGTCGGTGGAATTCGATCGCGAGGCCATTCGAGATCGAGAAGTGGTCTACGACCCCGAGCATGGCACACTCACCCTCCGCAATCTGCCCGACGAGCTGAAGGACAAGCTGCGCAGCGAAGTCGAAGATGACTAAGGTCTCCTGGGCTGATCTCGCGTCGATCTACGCGATCACCAATTTTGCCGACGACGGCACCGGGCGGCTGACCATAAGCACCCAGCCTGTGCTGGAAACGTTGCTGTTGCTCGATCGTGACGACGATGCCTCAGAGGAAGCCGGTATTGCTGTGCTCAGCGAAAGCAGCGAACTCGAGCTTGGCAGATCGGTGCAGCTTCAGTTCAACCCGCCACGCACGTCCTTGGGCCGCTTCGTTCCAACCTTCGGGACACTGATCGCAGGACCGAAAGCGCGTGTAGAGGAGCCGGCGAACTATTTCGTCGTCGAGGGCCGGGTGACCGAGCGCACCGCCCCTCCCACGGATCGTCAAGTGAGATACCGCGCCGCCTTGAGACTGGTCGCGCTTCTCAAGCAAGCCGCGGCCTATCTCGACGCCATTCAGCAGGATCTCGTGTTCTTTCGAGACGGACGAATGCACGTGCCGATCGACTACGACGTTGGCGATCTCGAGAGCCTTGCATTGGACGACGTCGACAGGCTCCTCGGGCAATTCGACGATCAGGTGCATCAAGAGCAGAAGCTCTCGATCCTGTCGGAGGCCGTCATCGATGTGATTGCTGGATTGCCTCTCAGGCAGCGCTTCCGTCACATCATGCAAGAGGCCGGGGATATCGCGGAGCGAGTGGCCTCAGGATACCGTCTTTTCGCCTCCAGCTTCACCTACTCCAAGATCAGGCGGGAGGTCGAAAGCGCTCAAGCGGAGTTCCTTGCGCGGATACACAAGACCTTCGTGGATATTCAGGGGCAGGTGCTGGGCATTCCCATCGCCACCGTCGTCGTCGCCACGCAGTTGAAGCCCATTGCCAAATGCGGGGTCGAGGTATGGACGAACATCGCCGTGGTGGCAGGCGCGTGGATATTCGTGGTCTTCCTGCTGGCGTCGCTGATCAACCAATCAATGACCCTCGACGCGATCGTGTCCGAATTCAAGCGTCAGCAGCACCGGCTGCTGAGCGACTTCGCTGTGGTGAGCTCGAGCTTCAACGATGCGTTCGTGGCGCTGGAGCGCCGCAGTCTCTTGCATCGGTGCATGCTGGTCATCATCGCTGCGATAGGGATTGCTGGGGCCACGTTTGCGACAAAGGTGGCCGGCATGCTGATCTCCGTGGACATCGGCACCTGTTATTGAGGGGCCTTTTAAAGCCTCTTGGTTAAATGGATAACAGGGATATTTCCGGCCACGTTGTGTCTCGTCAGCCCAAGGTTTGTGGGCGTCTCAGGGTGCCATATAGGTCAAGACAAGTCCCCGCTGGTCAGTACGATTCACGCCTCTACAATGATCACGTGCGAAAATTGAACTCCATCAAACCGCGCGACGGGGCGACAGTTTGGTACGACCCTTCTCGCAGATAGTCAGTGTTGGCACCGCACCGTCGTCATGCTCAGTGGCATAACCGTATGCGATTGCGTGGCTGCGTGCGGTCTGCGCCTGCTTGCGCAGATGCCCCAACTCGACCATTCGGTTAAGCACTTCTTCGACAGGCCGGGGTTCACCATTTTCGATCAGACGAAGCAACTGAATTATTGGTTTGTACTGAGGGCTTTCCTTTGAACGTAGCATCTCCGAAATTTTCGCCAGGTGCTGTTCAGCACGAGCCCGACCTTCCAGCTCAGTCTCCAGCGCCGCAATGCGCTCGTTCGCGCCATTCAGCGCCGCAGTGAGCGTTTCTTCCGCTGCGGCGGCGGTATGAAGATCCTCGAACAAGGCATTTTGCGTCTCGAGCAATCCTAGAATCCGATTCTCGAAAGCGGCGCTCGCCATTCTCGTGGCCTCATCCCACAGCTTGCGCGAGAACGCGGCAGCCGAGCTGGTAAGAATCTCGATTGGTATGTCGCCAACGCCCGAGCGCCGCGCTTCTTCATCAGCGAGGGACTGCAAATGAGCAAGGACGGTCGTCTTCGATCCACCCTGCAGAACCTTGATGATGCGATCGGCACTCGGTCGTTGGCGTGCCTCCAACAATTGACGCTTTGCCTCGCGCACTCTGTCCAAAGTAGCTATCGTTTCCATCGTCACTCTCCGTACCATACCGGTATCATAGACTAGACGCTGGAGCTTAACCGTCCCTTCCAAAGTGCATTGCCGATCAATGGTCGGGATGGCGGCCCCGCAAGTCCCCGAACGTGGCAACCGTGGCGGCTAGGCAAGGTTCGCCGACTTGATTGAAGGTGATTTCGCGGCGGTGTTGCATAGTGCGTCTGACTTCCGGGGGACCGCCGCCCGATAGCGCTGCTCGTCTCAGGCCGTGCGCCCCAGCTGGTGGTGGAACCGCTCGATTACGGGGCTCGGCCTATCCCCTTACTCATCGAGGCTCTGATCCGGCGGTCAATGGCGCTCTGTTGAGTTAAGCATTTCTAATGTCAGACGCCAATTCCTTAACTTTCCCTACGCCTCGCTGCCGCTTAGCGTGCCTCCACCTCGAGGAGGAGGGAAAATGATCGACGCGTTTCTTGGCATTGTAGGGTCAGCGACTGGCCTTTATCTGGTTTTCGGCGCGATGCTTGGACTGATCGTCGGCATTTTGCCTGCGCTAGGCGGGGGGGCTGGTCTCTCGCTGATGATCCCCTTCATTTTCGGCATGGAACCAAACCACGCAATGGCAATGGCCGTGGGCATGCTCGCAACCGTTACCACTGGCGACGCTATCACCTCAGTGCTGCTAGGAATTCCTGGGTCGTCCTCCTCGCAGGCCACTGTCTTGGACGGTTTCCCATTGGCGAAATCAGGGCAGGGCGCCCGCGCGTTGTCAGCAGGCTTTCTCAGTTCCGTCTTCGGAGGGCTGATTGGAGCCGCATTGCTCACCGTCACGCTTAGTGTCTCGCGTCAGGTCATCCTGTGGTTTGGCGTCCCCGAAATTTTGATGATGATTTTATTTGGGATTGCCAGTGTGGCCGCTTTGTCGGGTCGTAGCCTAGCAAAAGGCGTCGCCATATGCGCTTTCGGCATGCTGGCCGCTTCGGTCGGTTTTGCACCAGCGACCGGCGAGCATCGGATGACCTTTGGCCTCCCTTATCTGTACGACGGTTTGCCGCTCCTTGCATGTATTACTGGAATCTTCGTGGTCCCTGAGATTGTCGATCTCGTCCGGCAGAACCGTCGTATCTCCGAGCGTACGACCTTGGGCGTCGGCTCCCGACAAGGCATCGTTGACGTTCTCCGCAACAAGTGGCTCGTCGTGCGGTCGGCAGGCATGGGCTGCCTCGTCGGGGCGATTCCGGGTGTGGGCGGCTCAGTGGTAGATTGGATTGTCTACGGCCAAACCGTGCGTAGCGCAAAGGACAAGAGCCAATTCGGCAAGGGAGACATCCGCGGCGTCATCGGCGTGGAGAGCGCCAACAATGCCACGCTCAGTGGGGCAATGGTGCCGACGTTGCTTTTCGGCGTTCCCGGCTCAGGCTCGATGGCGCTCCTCCTGGCTGCACTGGTCATGCTGGGGATTCAGCCTGGTCCAGCCATGCTCGGCGCAGACATATCATTGACCTACACGATGATCTGGTCGCTCGCCTTGGCGAACATCATCGGCGCCGGCTTCTGCTTTGCTTTCTCTCGACAGTTGGCGAAGATCACCCTGATACCGTTCGTCTGGATAGCGCCTTTCCTGATCGTAGCGATCTCGTTCGCCATGTTGCAGGTAAACCGGGATCCGCGGGATCTATTCATAGTGCTCCTTTTCGGGCTCTTGGGCGTCTTTATGCGGCGCTACGGGTTCTCGCGTCCTGCGTTTTTGATTGGGTTCGTCCTTCAGGGCAACCTTGAGAGATCTTTCTACCACAGCGAGCAGCTATACGACCTGGTGAGCTTCGTCTCGCGACCGATCGTCTTGATCCTCGCGGCATCAATCCTTTTCGTGCTGGTGCGTTCCGTCATTGTTCAACTTCGCCAGCCAGCCGAGCCTGGAGCCGAAGAACATGAAATGCAGCTGCGAGCGACCAAGAAGCGGCAGATGATAATGCCAGCAGCGATGGCGTTGGCCTTCGGCGCCGCGCTGTTTTCGCTAAGTGACCTGCAGAGACTAGGCGGGTTGTTCCCCCAAGTGGTTTCGGCAGTTGGTCTGGTGGCGGCCCTTATCTCAGTGGTGCAAATCTATCGCGGCGCACCTTCTGCGTTGGAAGATCGGGAGCTCGAGGGCATCGCCTATCCGGTTCCGATCTGGCGCGTGGCCTTCGCCCTCATAGCTGCTGTGGCCCTGATCGTTTGCTTTGGCTTCTTCGCTGGATCGGCTGTGTTCCTAGCGTTGTTCCTAGCGCTGGAAGCCCGCGCCAAATTCCCGGCTGTGCTCGCGGGCACCGTTGGAATCATCGGTACCTACCTGGTGCTGATGTTCATGAGCGGCACGTTCCTGCCCGATGGCTGGGTGCTGGCGCTCAATCCGTGGACATATTTCTGAGGAGGAAATCCATGAAACTTGCATCAATAGTCGGCTCGGCAGCCCTGGTATTGGCCATGGGGAGTGGCCTTAATGCTCAAGAGCTTTCTCGAGTGAACGTTACGGTACCATTTGGCGAGGGCGGTGGTACCGACACACTGATCCGATCGGTCATGCCGTACCTGGAAAACGCCCTTCCTGGGCAGCCGAACATCCTCGTGCGGAATGAACCTGGCGGCGGTGGTATCCCCGCCGTCAACAATTTCGCGAGGCGCGCTCAAACAGATGGTTCTGAGCTTATCGGCCTCGCCTCCTCCGTATTCTTTGTTCATGCCATTGGCTCTCCGCAGATCGAATTCCAGCTCGATGACTTCGCCCCCGTTTTCATCGCACCCATGGGGCCGGTGATCTACGTGTCGCCCTCAACTGGAGCGAGTTCGGTTGGCGACGTGGCCGGAATTGGCGACACGGAACTGGTTTTCGGTGCCAGTCGGCCCGACAGTGCCCATGCGCTCACGGCCATGCAACTGGATCTGCTGGGCCTGAACGTTCGGGCAGTTTGGGGGATGGAGCGGGGGCCCGCTCGCATTGCCTACGAACGCGGTGAGTTCAACGTGGATTCACAAACGGCTGTTGCATACACCTCAAGTGCTCAACCGCTAGTGGATGCTGGCCAGGCGGTTCCTTTGATGGCTACAGGACTGGTTTCGCCAGACGGTGAGTTCGTCCGCGATCCAATGCATCCAGAAATCCCTACCTTCATGGAACTCTACGAAAGTGTGCACGGGGAGCCGCTGTCAGGTCCTGCCCGCGAAGCTTATGTCGCATTGAGCATAGCTGCCATCACTCTTGGAAAGACCCTGGCCTTGCCTGCAGAAGCGTCGGCCGAAGTGGTCGAAATGTACGACGAAGCTTTCGCTTCAGTGGTTTCGGATCCAGAATTCATCGCCGCGAACGCGGAGTCGCTGGGAACATATCCGCTCTATGTAGGTGAAGAGGCGCGGTCGATTTATTCGGTGAGCGCCGAACTCTCCGACGAGGCCTATGCATGGCTACAGGACTGGTTCCTCCGCGTCTTGAACTACGAAATCAGTCGCTAGCACTGATTGAACACCGGCTCTCTCCGCCGCTGGCGGCGAGGGCCACCTATCCTGGAGTCATGCATGCAATCCTCTGCTCACGAGCCGAACAAGCTTCCGCCTCATCTTGGTTCAACAATCCCTGACCCAGAGGTCCCCCCTGGAGTTGAGGTCGTCCGCGACGTCGCTTTCGGCGAACACGAGAGACAGAGCTACGACATCTACCTTCCACAGAACGCCGAAGGCCCACTACCGGTTGTCGTCTACATACATTCTGGAGGATGGCGCCGCCGCGACAAGCGGGCTATTCGAACCATGTTCGTTTTGGATCAGGGCTATGCGCTCGTAAGCATCGGCTACCGACTAGTCCAACACGCAATATTCCCCGCGCCCATACATGACGTAAACGACGGTTTGCGACATCTGATTGAACACGGTGCTTCATACGGGCTCGACACCGACCGCTTGGTGATTGCAGGGACATCTGCTGGGGCACACCTGTCCGCACTTGCCGTACTGGGGCGAAACAGTGAAGCGCTTAAGCCCGTAAACGACTTCCGCCCTCTGGGAGTAATAGCTGCATATGGCTGCTATGATCTACCATACCTTCTGGAGCACCCAGAACTTCATGAGCGGGATCACTTTGGTGCTGACGCGCCACTGGTTATCGCAACGGGTGGGGACCCGGCGGGACAGAGACATCTTCTGGAACTGATGAGCCCCCAAGCCTACGTCACTGCCGACGCACCACCATTCTATGTGTTGCACGGCACTGCTGATCCAGTGTTGCCTTTTTCTCAGTCAGCAAACTTTGCTGCAGCCATGGCAACGGCCGGCGCGCGCATCGCGTTTGAGCCGGTACCAGGCGCTGGTCATGGCGACGAGTGTTTCCGCCAGCCGCCAATTTCTGACCGGATGATGCTTTTCATCAACGAGGTTATGAGTTCGGCCCCATAGGGCTTTTCTGCTGGGAGGTCAGGTATTTGGCTGTACGCTCATTCAGGGTGTTTATTTCTTCCAAGAGCCAACGTCGGAACTTGTTAACGCCATTGTTCCTGTTGCGAACTTCGGGTTCAAATATCAGGAAGGGAGCTTCTGCTGCGAATGAGACGGGTAGCGGTCGCACTAAACGCCCGCTCTCGAGCTCGGCAAGAACAATCTCTATGTGGGCCAAAGCAACACCCGCTCCAGCTAGCGCCGCCTCATAGACCAGATTTGAACTGGCGAACACGAGAACTGGCCTTTGGTGGGCATTTGGTATGCCCATGGCTTCAAGCCAGCGCGACCATTCACCAATACGGTTTCGTGAGCATATTAGTGGAACGCTCATTAGGTCGGCAGTTGCTGCAATCCTGCCGGCAAGCTGCGGAGAGCAAACGGGTGCCAGCGTAGGACGCAGTATTTCGTGGCTCTTCACTCCTCGGGTTTGCGCGCAAGACAAGCCTAAGGCAATGTCGGCCTTGCATGTGCTAAAGTCGACAACCGGCCCTCCATTCTCAAATTCAACAGAAATTCCTGGATAGAGTGTGGTGAAGCGCTCCAGTCGTGGAACTAGCCACCTGCTAGCCCAAGTTTGGAAAAGCTGAATTCGGACCAGATTGCCGCCGGGTGCTGTATCAGCTTGATCCAATGCGGCACCGATCGCTCCGAAGGCCTCCTCAAGGACCCTCGCTATTTCGATAGCGCTGTTACTGGGAATGACCCGATTCCGCGAACGATGAAAAAGCGAGCGGCCGAGTGAATCCTCAATTCTGCGGATGTGCTGACTCACCGCACTTGGAGTCACATTCAGCGCCTTGGCGGCTGCGTCGAAAGATCCCAGACGTACTGCAGCTTCCAAATAGCGCAGTGAAGAGAGAGGTATGTGGGAGAGTGGAGCGTCCGCCATGAATAGTCTCCATCGGCCGCCTCACGCCGTCTGGGTTGCCCAAGCCCAGATCACCACTGCGGATCTCTCTGGTTTCGCGCTTTGCATTGTCCCTAATATGACTCGCTTATTGAGCCATGCCCATCGTCCTTCTGGGGCGGTAACAACTAGATGGGAAACCGCGTAGCGTGTGCCTTCCGCCGGCTGGTCAATTAGAACGCGGTTTCGCACGGTCATAATACTCCCATCCTGCGCACGCATTTCGTAGAGAGCGTCTAGCTCGCGAGCTCCATCTAGCCGCCTTACTTGACGATCGGCTCCCCCTGGGAGCACCTGCCCTTGGAGGTCCGGATAGTCTGGTCCCCCTCTGAAGGTTCCCCCTAAAATCGGAACCATGCGCCTTGGGCCTGTGGGGCCGACGCCAAGTTCCTGCCCCTCCCCAACGTCAATCACAGCTTCCCACAAAAGGGTTAGAGAGGGAGCCAGAGGCTTGTACTTTGTTATGCTCATCCTGCGTCCAATCCAGCGCTCGTTTCCCAGGGCGTGATTGGCTTTTCACGTACCACTATCCAATACTATCGGCAATGCCGGCTGGGTGCCCTACGACCAGTCGTGCTCAGAAGAGCTTTCATTGGTGGTTTCCAAACTACGGTTGATTGTATTTTGGACAGGCAAGAACGTGGGACCGATCGGTTTCCACCTTTTACGTGCAAACTCATTTCATGGGAAAATTGCAGTGGTCGTTAGCGCCGCTTAATTTGTTCATTTATCGACGAACGCGACTTCCTAACACGGCGCAAAGGTCGCTTTGGCAGGCAGTAATTTGGACGTCATCTGGCGCTCGCCGCAGTGCAGGTCGAATTGTCTTTGCTGCAGTCACTGTTCCGGCGGATACGAATTGAGTTGAAAAGTTTCCAGTTTCCGGCCGTGGTAGCCGGTTGGTAATCGTCACGCTATCCGGTCTAGCCTACCAGCCCGGTCAGCCAAGTACCGCCGACCGCCGTCACTGCTGTCAGAACTGTACCCCAGGCAACGTCGACTACGACATAACGCAGCGTAAATCCTCTTACTGTCGCTAAGTTGGTCAGGTCGAGCGTGCCATAGCACACGAAGCCAAACACCGCGCCAAGCCAGAACGCTTTGGAGAGATCACCTGCCGCTGGCGAACCTACTAAGACGACCAACCCCACCAAATAGGCTACGTAGAATGCGCCAGCTACGGCCAATCTAGGTTTGGGAAGGAGAATGCCAGCCAGCTCCTTGTAATAAAAGTGCCTTCCCACGGTTGAGAGCCAAATGAAATCAAGCGGAAAGAAGATGACGACGAAAGTTACGAAAAGGACGATATTACTGACCATTTGGATCTCCCGGTTCTTCCAGGAGTACGCAACGTGGTTCACCACAGATCATGAGGAGTACGCGTAATTGCGGGAGGGGGCCTTCTGAGCGTTGCATTGGGATAAGTCTGACATGGACATCAAATTTTTATCCAGCGTGACTTAAGTGTCCCGGCATTTGCGACGACGCCCTGGCGCCAGGACAACTATTTCATGCCAGGTTCCCAGAAACCGGCGCAGGCGCTTAGCGGCGCCCCTGAATTTCGATCTTCATTCGGAACCGGGGAAGAGAGTAGAAGGTAGTTCGAGAACTCGCAGAGGATGACATGAATAGCTCACTTAAGGAAAAGATCGCAGTTGTAACCGGCGCGGCATCGGGCATTGGACTGTCTACTGCCAAGGCACTTATGGCTGCGGGGGCAGAGGTCGTAATGGTCGACCGAAACGAGGAGCTACTCCGAAAGCTTGTCGAGCAGTTTGGTGGGCAGGCCACTCTCCAAGTGACGGATCTGCTGGATTCCGAAAGCTGCAATGCGATGGTTCCCGAGGTGCTTTCAAAGGTTGGTCGGATCGACATCCTTCACTGCAATGCCGGTACCTACATCGGCGGGGATCTAACCGACACGACACCTGAAGCCATCGACCGGATGTTGAACCTCAATGTCAATGCGGTCATGAAGAATGTCCACGCCGTAGTACCCCATATGATGGAACGCCGAACTGGCGATATTGTCGTGACCTGCTCCGTCGCTGGCCATTTCCCTACCTATTGGGAGCCAGTTTATTCCGGTTCAAAATGGGCTATCACCAGCTTCGTACAGGGAGTCCGTCGGCAAATGTCTCCTCACGGGGTGCGCGTAGCGCAGATTTCGCCAGGACCTGTAGTATCAGCCTTACTAGCTGACTGGCCTGAGGAAAACCTCCGCAAAGCCCGTGAGAGTGGCGGCCTGATCGAGCCGGAAGACGTCTCTGATGCCATCGTTTTCATGCTGACAAGGCGCCGCGAAGTGACCATTAGGGATATGATCATCTTGCCGAGCAACTTCGACCGCGTCTGACAGTGAATGTGCAAGAGGTGGCGGCATTCTGGCCCCTACACCGAAGCATATTCAGTTGGCTGAGTTGCCGTTTTGAAGGCGAGCCATCACTTCAGCCGCCGCCGGGTCGCCGGACAGAATGACGCCGTTTATCGTGCCTCTGGAAAAGTCGGCGGCTTGAGTCCCGGCCCAGCAAATCAGTCCGACCGGTGGAACTGATCGGCGACGGTCAGCTCGTTCGGTTTCGGCTCTTTGAAGCGGACCCTCTAAAGCGCGGTAGTGGATCGTAGCTGCTGATCTTCGTTTGAATTTCCTTAAATGTACTTGGTTGCTGTGCCGTCGCTCAGTCGTCCAATCTGCGAAGGGCAACAGAGAAGAAACCGGCCAAGGCAGCAATTGCGCCAAGCCCTCCCATCAGTACGAAAAGTGACTGAATGCCGATGATGTCGCCAATAGGTGTGGCCAGCGCCAAACCAATTGGGGCGGCCAGGGCGGCGACGGTGTTCAGGAGCGACAGCACTCGTCCCTGAAGCTGGTTCGGTATCTTCGACTGCAGCAACGCCGTCATGGGCGCGTTGCCCAAGATGTAAAAAACACTGCTTGAGGCCCATAGCCCAACAGCCAACCAAAGCAAATGGGCTGGTACAAGGCCAACAGCGCCAAGCATTAGGCACGCTGCGGCAAAACCTGTAAGCACCCATCTGATCTTGCGCTTCGGCACTAGGGCTGCGGCAATGGCACCGCCAAGGATCATGCCAACCCCCGCCATGCCTTCCATTAGTGCGACCTCGTTGACGCCTCCACCAAAGTGCTCCTTCACCAATAATGGCACCAGGGTGAAGCTCGGCATGACCAATAAGGTGACGATGGCCATGATCGCGTAGAGCCACCTCAGCCCGGCGCTGGACCACACCACGTCGAAGCCCTGCCTGAATTCCTTCCACACGCCGATGCGTTGGTGCTTCGGGACGAGCTGCTGTGGGATCTTGAAAATGAGCAGAGGAACGATACCAAGGAGGGCTGTAACGACGTCGATTGCGAGAGCGTATCCAATCGGCATGAAGGCAAGTGCCAGTGCACCCAACGGAGCAGCCGCGACCAGCATAATTCCCTGTAGGGTCTGATTAAGTCCCGCCGCACGCGTGAGGAAGCTCCCTGGAACGAGCATGGCCGTGCTCGCGGCTGCAGCCGGCGACTGAAATGCCTGCGCCGCACTGCGGATAAACATCATTGCGTAAATGTGCCAGAGTTCCACGCGTTCTGTTAGGAACAGAATGATCAGTACGACCATGCAAAGTGCGCTAACAAGGTCTGCCGTGATCATCAGGAATCGACGACTGTATCGGTCCGCCAGCGTGCCTCCCAACGGCCCCAACAAGGCTTGGGGTAACAGGGCAAAGAGACCTGCCATCGACAACGCCGCCACGCTTCCAGTGGTGTTCGTGATCCACCAGAGCAAGACGAATTGGGTGAGCGCTGAACCGATCAATGAGGAGGCTTGGCCGCCAAATACCGACCAATAGCGCAGTTGCCAGTTGAGGCCCGGATCAGGATGCAGAGCCGTTCCAACCGACAATTCCATTTTTTGCGTAGTATCCACTTTATCGACCACCCGCCACTTGTCGACACTCCATCGTCGAACATTGAGGTAGCGCCGGGCGCGGAGATTTGCTCCAGGCGTCGAGCGCTTCAAGACGGCACCGTGTCATTGCCCGTCGTTGCACGAGTATCCAATGACCCAAATGGCTTGAGGATCTCTCTAGAAGTTCATCGATCATTTTCGCTTCTGCCTCGAGACTTGCACGTCTGGCTTTGAAGTGTAATTCGACGACGTTCTCTGGAAGGTCGCCAAGCAAACGCATCAAGTAGAGGAAAGGACTCCTGAAGCTGTCTTCCTGAAGTGGCTTATGAAGTGTTTTGAGGAGCTCGTTGCGGCCTTGATCCGTGAGGGAGTAGACCTTCCGGCTGGGTCGCCCGTTCTGGATGTCGTTGCGCTGGCTGAGCGAGCCTCTCCCATGCAGCTTCTTCAATGCCGGGTAAATCGAGCCGTATCCAGCGGCGGCGAAGAGCGCGCCCTCGTCTTCGGACAACGATTTTCTGATTTCGTATCCAGTGGCGTCGCCTCTGTAGAGGATAGCTAAACACATGGTTTCCACGTTCAAGATATCACCGCAAGTTGGCGACAGGACCACAGGTCCAATCGATGTTTAGTATTTGGCAATGGCTGGCTCTGTTGCAGATGCGTGGTCGTCTGGGCCGTGAGGCATGAAATGCTTCACAAACCGCCCAAGGCGATCGACGTAGATCAGAATCACAGGGACGACGACGAGAGTCAGAAGGGTGGAGGTTGCCAGCCCGCCGATAACGGCATGGGCCATCGGCGCGTTTGGTTCGGAACCATGGTGAAGGGCCAGAGCCATCGGCAACATACCGAAGATCATTGCCAATGTCGTCATGACGATCGGTCGGAAACGGGTCGCGCCGGCCTCGATCAGCGCTTCTCGCAATTCGGCCCCTTCTCTAACTCGCTGGTTGGTGTTGTCGACCAGCAGAATGGCGTTCTTGACCACGAGTCCGAGCAGCATAATGAAGCCGATCATGGACATCATATTCAAAGTGGACCCGCCCACGATCAAACCTATCACGACACCACTGAGAGAGAGCGGGAGCGAGATCATAATCGCGATAGGTTGGAGGAAGCTTGCGAACTGGGACGCCAGGACGAGATAGATCAAGACCACAGCCAGGGTGATGGCGGTCAATGCCGCGATCCCCGCCTTTTCAATTTCAGCGGTTTCGCCACCCTGTCCGAAACGGTACCCGTCCGGCAAATCGAAAGACGCCATGACTTCCTGCACGGCCACCTGAGCGGCGTCCATTCCTCTCGATGCAACGTTCGCGCTGATCAGCACCTGCCGCGACTGGTCCCGCCGCAGAATGGTTCCTGGCGCTTCCGACTGTTCGATCGTGGCGACCTGATCGAGATGGATGAGACCGGGCTCCCCACTCGCGGTATTACTCTGCGCCAGAGGCAAATCGCCCAACAGAGACGGATCGTCGCGCAAGTCGGCCGGAAGCCTGACAACAACGTCATAGATCTTGCCATCGCCGCGATTCCAGTTGGAAACTTTTTCTCCGTTCAGGAGTGGCTGCAGGGTTTCTCCCACGACCTGCATGTTGACCCCGAGGTCACTCGCGACCTGCTCGTTGATTTTCAGACCAATGACCGGTTGAGTGTTCCGTAGACTGCTGGTGACATCGACTAGGCCCCCCGTGGCTTCGAGTTCGCCTACGAAACGATTGCCTAACTCCCTAAGGATGTCTGTGCTATCACCGTAGATGAATACCTGGATTGGCTTGCCTTCGGTAAGAGCTTCGGCGGCCGAGAGCGAGGTCTCAACGCCGGGCACCGTCTTGAGTAGGCTTCGGGCTTCATCCGCCATGTCCATCGGAGATCGACGGCGCTGGGTATGGTCGACGAGCTTTACCAATACATTGGCTGTATTGAGGCTTTGGTTTTCCGTCCCGCCGACTGTAGAAAAGGTTGTCTCTACCTCGGGCAAACGCCGCAAGGTATTTTCGATCTGACGCACCTTTGTGGCTGTTGTTTCAAGAGACGAACCTACAGGCGTTGTCACCTGGACGGTGAACTGTCCCGTACCCCCGGGGGGTATGAACTCAGTGCCAACGGAATCTAGCATCACGACCGCGCCAACCAGCGACAGCATTGCTGCGCTCAGGGTCGTTTTCTTAAAGCGGAGGCACCAGGACAAGATGGATCGATAGATATTAATCACTCTGTCGAACCATCTGTCAAAAGCCTGGATGGCGCGTCCGACTGGACCGCGCTTGGCTTCAGGATGAGCGGCTGGATCGTACCATACGCTGCTCATCATTGGGTCGAGCGTAAAGGCGATGAACATCGAGAGTATGACGGCGACGGATACTGTCACACCGAACTGGAGAAAGAACCGGCCGATGATACCGTCCATGAAGGCAACGGGCAGGAAGACCGCAATGATCGACAGCGTGGTTGCCAGCACTGCGAGCCCGATTTCCTTGGTCCCGTCCAGCGCTGCCTGACGGTGGGATTTTCCCATATGAAGGTGTCGCATGATGTTCTCGCGCACCACGATCGCATCGTCGATGAGAATCCCGACCGACAGAGAGAGCGCCATCAACGTCATCATGTTGAGCGTGAAGCCGAGCATGAGCAGCACTGCCAAGGTCCCGAGCAAGGATATCGGCAGGGTTAGGGCAGTAATAACGGTGGAACGCCAGGAGTTGAGAAACAGGAACACGATGATGGTGGCAAGGATCGCACCTTCGACAATCATGCTGACCACGCCGTCGACCGACTGCTGGACCGGGACCGAGCTGTCTCGGACAACGGTTATTGAGACGTCGACCGGCAGATCGTTCTGCAGGAGCCGGGCAACTTCAGCGCGCACCTCCCTAGTGACACCCACGGTGTTTGCGCCCTGGGCCTTGATGATGTCGATCGCGAGCCCTTTTTCGCCGTTGATGAATGCGTAGTTCTTTTCCTGCTGCTGGGAGTCGCGCACCGTCGCCACATCACCTAACAGGACTGGCTGACCGCCCACGCGCGCGACCACGATACCAAGGAAACCATCCACATCGTGGATGCGACCTTCTACTTGGATTGGCTGCATCAGCGAGGCATCGCGCATCGAACCGGCCGGTACATCCTGATTGTGTTGGCGCAGTGCTGCAATGACGTCTCCCACGCCAACATTGTGCGCCACGAGCTTTGTCGGATCTATGTCGATATCGAGCTGCCGCTTCGCACCACCGATGATGGTGGCTCTGCCGACGCCTTCGATATTGGATAGGCGTCGCAAGATCGTGTCCTGCACCACTTGCGTCAGATCGCGAGCACTCAGGCTCTCTGCGCTGATGGCGAGGGACATGACCGGCAGGTCCGCTGGGTCATAACGCAGAACCTGCACTTTCTCGGCCGTGCGCGGCAAGTTCGCCTCAATTGAGGCTATGCGATCGCGCACCTGCTGGGCTGCCTCATTCGACCTCACCGACATTTTAAACTGGACTAGCACCATCGCCGATCCGCTCATTGCCGTGGATTGAACGTTGTCGATGCCGCTTATGCTGTTCACCGCATCCTCAATGGGCCGAACGATCTCGGTTTCTACCGCCTCGGGGGAAGCGCCCGGATAGTTTACGATCGCCGCCACCACTGGAAGGTCGATGGCAGGGTACTGCTCAACGGGCAATCGGCTGAAGGAAAAGAAGCCAAAAACCATAAGCGCCACCATCATCATGGTGGTGAACACTGGTTGGCTTACGCTGACACGGGTGAGAAACATCTGTTAACCTCTCACGAGAACTACTGGGGCACCGGGGCGGAGCTCTTGCAGCGAAGCGGCAATAACCACCATGCCAGGTTCCAGACCGCTGGTGATCTCCACTGTGCGGCCATTTTCCCAGGCGCGTCCGGTCGTGACAGCAGTGCGTGTCACCTTGTCCCCCTCCAGGGTCAGTACAAAGTCGCCCTGGTCATCGCGTTTGATGGCGGAAGCCTCCAGCGCAAGAACATTGTCGACCTGATCGACAATGAGCTTGCCATTGGCGAACATCCCGCCTCTCAATTGACCTGCTGAGTTATCGATCGAAAGATAAACCGGCACCTGTCTGCTTCCTTCGATCGCAAGGGGGTTCACCCGGTCTACGACCGCGGTGAACGTATTTTCTGCGTCACCATCGACGGATAGGACAGCCGTTTGCCCCGATCTCACCCTCGCGCTTTCCTGGACGGGAGCAGCGCCGTTCATTTCCAGTTGGGTAAGATCGACGATGTGAATAGTTGGTGCACCAGCTTCCAGAGCCTGACCCGGTTCGACCGACCGGCCCGCAACAATTCCGTCGAACGGTGCAACAATCGTCGCGTTCTCGAGTAAGATTCGGGTGTTCTCGGCCTGCGCGCGGAGCGCTTCAAGGTTTGCGGAGAGATGCTCGACATTCGCCTCGTCGCGTTCCAGATTGGCTTTCGGAACAATGTTCCTGTCCACCAGAGTCCTTGTGCGATCGAGCGTCGCCTTCGCCAAAACCAGCTGCGCCTCGGTGGCCCTGGCGGTTTCTTCTGCCTGCTTGAGTTGCAGGTTGAACTCCCGCAGGTTAATTTGGATCAGCACGTCACCCTGTTTCACCGGGTCGCCGGGTCGGACAAGGACGGCATCGACAGGCCCGCTGACCCGCGCGGTGAGCTTTGCCTGCCGAAGCGGCGACAAGGAGCCGACAATCCGCACCGTCTCCTGCAGAGAGCGAGGAGCAACAGTGACCGTCTCGCTCGACAGCAACTGCATCGGTTGTTGATCCACTACTACACTTGTTGGAGCATCGTCGGTCTCGGCCGGAGCGCCGATAACCATGACGGTCGCTACGCCCAACGCCAGTGCGCCGGCCGCCCACAGCAAAACCCGGCCCCTCTTCTTCTTCCTGCCCTCACCGTCTATGGAAGAGGCGTACGGTTGGTCTGATGATAGGGGGTGTCCCTGTGTTTGATGTTGCATGTGGCTGCCAAGGGCTGTGCGGAGGGCCGCATTCCGGGAATAAATTGACATAAGACCAATCATTGAATTAATAGACTGATCACTCGGTTTATTATCTAGCAGGGAAAACGATGGCGCGCAAGCTCGATCCGGAGAAGCACGAACAACGGCGAATGATGATCCTCGAGGCGGCTTTGGCATGTTTCGCCCGAGATGGCTTCCACAGCACTTCAACCGCCAAGATCAGCAGCGAGGCAGGGATAAGTTCAGGAAACCTGTTCCACTATTTTGATAGTAAGGACGCAATCATCGAAGCGATCGTGGCAGAGGAAGTGAAAATCCGCGGCGAGCTCTTCGCCAAGCTCAAGAATGAAGGCGATGTCGTCGCTGCTATAGTTGGGCTTTTCCGGTCAATGATGTCGCTAGCGTCAGATACGTCATACAACAGAATATCGACGGAGGTTTTTGCAGAGGCTTTGCGCAACCCGGCTATAGCCAAAATTCTTGCCTCCGATACCAGGGCTCTCAGCCTAGATATTCTCGAGCTACTGCAGAATGGGCGGCAGTCCGGTCAAATCGATGCCGATCTAGACCTTGAGAAGGCAGCACTGTGGATCATAGCGATCACCGATGGCGCGACTGCGAGGGTGGCTGTCGACTCCGCCTTTAACCCGGAGGATCACATTGAGGTCTTAACGCAGCTCATTAGCAAGTTTCTCTTGCCACGCGCTTAGGGTAAGTACAGGCCGAATAGATACCCATCACGCGGCTAGGCTGGGTGAAGCTCCAACGACACGGTTGCGACCATCCTTCTTAGCCAGGTACAGACGGTCATCCGCAACTCTGACGAGGTTTTCGGGGCTCAGCTCCGAACTGCGGAGCGTAGCCACACCTGAGCTGATTGTCACTCTGCCCCAAGGCACGTTGCGTTCGTGGAAGATGCCGATCGCTTCGACTTGAGCCCGAATCGTCTCCGCGACTGTGTAGGCATCTCGCTCGTCGGTATCCTGAAGGATTATGCCAATTTCTTCACCGCCGTAGCGCGCAGCAATGCCACCGACATCGAAAGCCACCCTTGCTATCGCCTCCCCCACAGCCTTTAGGCATTCGTCGCCGCACGCATGGCCATAGGTGTCATTGAACATTTTGAAATGGTCGACATCAACCAGGACGAGGGATACCGGGAGGCCTGACGTCAACCTGTCTGCCACTGTCCTTGCCAACTGCTGCTCGAACACACGCCGGTTCGCGAGACCGGTCAGCCAATCGATCGAAGCCAACTGGGTCATCGCTGCCTCCAATCGCTTTCTGCTGCTGATGTCACGTGTGACGCACACGATACCATTCAGATCCGGGTCGTTCGCCGAGGGTAAGATGCTCAATGTCGCTTCGAGCCAGACCTCAGAGGGTTGACCAGCCAAGCGATACTCGACCGTCACTGGTGATCGTTGGTGCATTAATTGGTCGACTGCATCCGAAACGGCAGGGATGTCTTGCTCGAAGACTTGCTCTAGCGCATTCTGTCCGAGGAGATCTTTAGGATCCACGCGCAGTACCGATCGGGCGGCGGGCGACGCGTACTGCCAGATGCCCTCGAAGTTGAGGCGCCCCACCAAGTCTCCGGTGTTTTCCGCGAGTACCCGGAACTCCCACTCCCTTCTGTTGAGCTTGGCGTCCAACTCCTCCTGTCGTCTCCGTTGTTTGGCAACAAACAAAACCATGATAGCAGCCAACGTCACGAGCACTGCTATAAGAGCCCATCGATACTGCGCGGCCTTCATCCATTGTGACAACACCACACCTTGGTCTATAGATGAAACCACAATGAGACCGCTGAACCAGCTCTTGTAGAAGGCTGCGATTCTCTGCTCTCCCTCGGTGGCGTCGAAATATCTGAAGGTGCCCCGGTCGGCTTCACCTGCCTTCTCAAATATCTCTGCGAAATCAGCGAACTGCTTACTCTCGGCGCCCGATGAGGCGAGCAGCTGCGTTCCACCCGAAGTGAACAGCACCAGGGCTTTCCCGTTCGTAGAGACGTTATCTTGGTACGTTCCCGAAAAATGCCGGATGTCTACCGTCGCGACCACGGCGCCATCGAGTAGGCCATCGGTCGTTGCGGTCGGAGCAATTATTGGAATGAGGGTGTTGCCCGCCGTGGACTTGATGAGTTTGCCAATCCGATAACCAGACTGGCCTAGACCCCCTGCTTCCTCGAGAAGTAGGCGAACCGCATCCTCTCCCAATCGATCTGCGCCCGAACGGACAGAACTCACCAATGTGCGTCCCTCTCGATTCAACACGAAAAGGTCTCCTGCCATGATCCCCATAGCACGAACATTGTCTCGATACTCTGTTAACTCAGCGGAAGTTACGACCTTGCCGGCGTCCGAACCCGACGCAGCAATGGCGACGACGACCGTAGTCAACTCTTGAAATGCTTGGTCGGCCTGCTGGGCGGCGGACACTGCTGAATTGACGGCGCGCCGTTCTACTTCTTCGAATTCGATTTGCCAGGAGTCAAATTCGCTCCAAATCAGCAAACCGGCGATAATTATGACTGAGGCGACGAACAGGGCGACGGCGCCAGAAGAAAATGTTCTACCCATGTATCGATCTCTGCCGTTTGAAGGCCGCATCATAACGATACAGGATTACCGGGCGCTTACCCCCTCGTACGGCATTGTAGTGCCGGATGACCATTCGCTTCATCCAATGGATCGAGGCGATAGAAGTGGTGTGATGGCGTCGTTCTGCCTCCGATTGATCAAACCCAGGGGCCGCATGATGAAGAAGCGCGAGTTTGCGAGAAAGCACGCCAGGTGAGCGCCAAGCCATGCGGCGTAGCTTCTGTAGCGCAGGCACGAAGGGCCAAACCGATCGAGCGCGGAACGAGCAGTGGGATCTGGTCTATAGTCGAATCCCACGCGCATGTGTTCGCCAACGGCGCTTCGGACCAGTCGAGTAGAATAGGGCCGGCGAGGACCGGCCCTGCTTCGTATCACTTACCCCAGTACCAGGCTTGGGGAAGGAAGACGTTATTTGGGGAGGATGTGACGTCGGTAATGAGCATTCCGGGGAGAACGTTCATCAGCCCCCGCTTCTTTACTCCATAGAGGCTGGGATACTTCGATACACCAAAACTTTCGAACTGGTCGGCCGCCATATCGGCCAGCTCGTGCATAATGCTTGCCCGCTCCTCGGGCGATGACGCTGTTGGGACTTTCTCAGTCCAGATATGGAAGCGGTCCTTTGCATGTTGCGGAGGCTCGATGCCTTCAGCGCCGTCCGACAGTAGCCAGTTCCTCCACTGAGTGGCGTGACGGGACGATGCATCTATCGGCAGAAGAGCTGAAGGAACTTCACCAGGTAGCCATGACGCTTCATCGGTGTGAATGACGAAGTCATGCTCTGCGGCATCTGCGCGCAACTTGTAGAGCGAGCTGTCCATGACATTCAGGTCAAGATCGATGCCGATGCGGTTCCAATGTTCATCTATTACTGACATCACATCGATGATGTAAGGAAAGTCCGAGCGGATATCGACCTTGAACCGTGCGGGACGGCCGTCAGGCATCAACCGGGTGCCGTTAGGCCCTCTTTCAGTGAGCCCCAGTCCGTCCAGCAACTGATTGGCGTGGTCGGGGTCATACTCTACATACTGCTTGGAAATCTTCTCATGGTAGTAAGGACTGGTTTCGTCGTATGGTCCGGTTTGCCAGGGTTCACCAACCCCAAGTAGCGCCGTCTGAATTACCTCATTTCGGTCGAAGCCGATTGAGAGAGCCACTCTGAAATCTTTCTGATTGATCAGTTCGTGGATCACTTGATCCTGGTGATTTAGGTTCGGCATGATCCAGACATAGTTGCCGCCAGGAGCTCCTATCTCGTACAAGTCGTATCCGCCGCGATCCCGGTTTTCAGCCAGCACGGGGCGGTTGATCGTGTTGGATATCGTCTCTTTTTGGAAGTCCAACTGCCCGCCGATGGCAGCAAGAAGCATAGCTTCGGCCTCCAAGAAGACCTGGGCCTCAAGGCGGTCAATATAGGGGAGCTGGTTGCCTTCTTCGTCCACCTGCCAAAAATACGGATTGCGTTCCCAAACGACCTGCATGGCGGATCCTGTCTCGGGCACCGTAACGACCCAGGGATTGATCACTGGACGTGCGGTGTTGGTCCGGTAGGAAGTGTCTTCCGTGCACATGTTGGCTAGGAGCGTCTGCCAGTCACCGGTGTTCTCGGCTTTCACCAACTCATCGATGTTGTCGTTATAGGCGGGTAAGAACTGAGAACAGTAGTGTTTTGGGCTGCGATTGATCATCTGCCCCTCGCGGGTGGCAATGATCCCTAGAAAGTCGCCATGGGGATTGTCGAATATGATCTTGAAATTCAGGTCGTCGATGACCTCGATGCGCAAAGGCGATCCGCCAGGAGCAAACATCTGTTCCACTTCACTGAACTCAGAATTCAGGATGATATCGTTGACGTTGAAAGCGACATCCGCCGATGTGAAGGGATGGCCGTCTGACCACTTCAGTCCGTCCCGCAGCCGGAATGTGAACTCTCGATTGTCATCGGAAGCTTCAAATTCGACGGCAAGGTTGGGGACGATAGTCCTTTGATCGATGTCCCACCGAACCAGACCATTCATGCCATGCAGCTCAAGAAAGCCTTTGGTGGCAATGACACCAAATCTCAAGCTGCCGCCATAGGTGCCGATGTCACCAATGGATACCACTTCAGGGTCCACTGGTAGTCGCTCCTCCAAGGGCGGCAATTCGCCGGCTTCAACCAATTGCCCAAGTTCTGGCGCTTGGCCCCCCTGCTGAGCCAATGTGACTGTTGCTTGTGACGCGCCCCAAACCCCGAACCCCAGGGCGAGCGCCAAAGTTTTCTTATCCATATCTCCTCCTCCGTTTCCCTAGCCGCGCTTGTATGACTTCAGAACATGCGGGTGTGAAACAGCATCATGACACTGCTGGAGCGAGGATTTGTCAACATGTAAAGCCATAAAATAGCAATCAATACTGCATAGTAATGGATATTGTGGCATACAAAACCAAATAGTGCGAAGTCAGGACAGCAGACCCACGCATACACAACGCTTTCTAATGTCGATGGAGACTGACAAGGTGCCCCTGACGCGCCCAAATGTGCACCAGCCGAGCGTGCCTAGATGGTTGGAGCGTCGCGGAAGCGAGAGGGTCGGGCAGTACCAATGGGCTGAGACTGAGAAAGTGCTTCATCTCGCAGTGCTGCCGGGGATGTGCCCGGCAGCAAAGTTGATGCGGTCAACCGTTTTCCTGATAGCGGGTTCGAACCCGGGTATTGCGCTGGGTAGGATCGGAGATGGGCACCGCAGACAGCAAGGATTGGGTATAGGGATGCTGAGGGTCGGTGCAGATCTTCTCGGTCTCACCCTGTTCCACGATCTTGCCGCGATACATGACCACCATGCGATCGCAGAAATACCGAACTAGCCCCACGTCATGACTGATGAACAGATAGCTGAGGTCCAACTTCTCTTGCAGATCGAGGAGCAGATCCATGATCTGTGTGCGGATGCTGACATCAAGGGCTGAGGTTGCTTCGTCTGCAATGATCAGCCGCGGTTCTGGTGCGATGGCCCGCGCGATACTGATGCGCTGGCGCTGGCCGCCTGAAAATGCGTGCGGATATCGCTCCATGGCGCTGGATGGCAGGCCGACCAGGTCCAGCAACTCTGCGACACGCTCCTTGCGGGACTTGCTGGTCCCGATCCCGTTGTTGACCAGCGGTTCGGCGATGACCTGACCCACGGTCATACGTGGATTGAGGCTTCCGAAGGGATCTTGGAACACAATGCGCATTTCCCGCCAGACATCGCGCAACTGAGAGTCTGAGAAGTGCGCTATATCCTGTTCCCCAGAGGCGCCCGATCGATACATGATTTTGCCGCCACTCACCGAGTGGATCCGTTGAATACAGCGCGCGAGAGTTGTCTTGCCAGACCCACTCTCCCCGACGACACCGATGTTCTCGCCAGCCCGCAATTCGATATCCGCATCATGAACAGCGAGGAGCGTTTGCCCGCCACGTCCAAAAAAGCCAGCTGACAAGTGATATTCCTTGCGAAGGTTCTCCGTCCGCAAGATTGGCTCGCCCAGAGGTTTGGCGGATCGCATGGCCAATCGGCGTTCAGATGGCGCTTCAGCGGAGCGCGCCGCCCTGAGGAGAGTCTTGGTATAGTCGTTTTCGGGTTTGGCGAAGACGTCGAAGACATTGCCGCGCTCAAGCACTCGGCCATGACGCATCACGGCCACTTCATCGGCGATCTCGGCAACCACGCCCATGTCATGGGTAATGAACAGGATGGACATATTGTTCTTCTGCTGAAGTGACTTCAACAGCTGAAGGATTTCAGCCTGAATAGTAACATCCAGAGCGGTGGTCGGCTCATCGGCGATCAGGATGTCGGGATTGCAAGCTAACGCCATAGCAATCATCGCACGCTGCCTCATACCCCCGGAGAACTCGAACGGGTAGCGGTCGATTGCTGTTTCGGGGTTCGGTATCTCTACCTGCTGCAGGAGCTCCACAGCTCGGGCTCGTGCCTCGCGTGGTGTAAGCCCATCGTGAATTCTGGCGGCCTCCGCAACCTGGTCTCCAATCTTGTGAACCGGCGAAAGAGAACTCATAGGTTCTTGAAAGATCATCGCAATCTCGCGCCCCCGTATCCCCTTGATCTGGGGCCCACGCGGGTTGAGCTTGGCCAGATCTACAACCTCGCGGCGACCGGATTGACCCGGATGGAGCAGTATGGAACCGGATTCTATGCGGCCCGGTTCGTCGACGATCTGCAATATGGAGCGTGACATGACGCTTTTGCCGCTGCCGCTTTCGCCAACGACACAGAGTGTCTTGCCGGGGTAAAGCGCTAAAGACACATCATCGACCGCTCGGAAAGCCCCTGTTCGAGTCGGAAAAGCGGTGACCAGGTTCACTATTTCAAGAACGGGCTTGAGTTCAGTTTGTTCAGTATTGGACATCAGCCACGCTCCTGCGCATACGGGTCGGCTGCGTCACGGAGACCGTCGCCGAGGAAATTGAGGGAAAGGACGGCTACGGCAACAAAGGCTCCCGGAATGAATAGCCAGGGAGCGGAAGCGATGGCCCGTATGTTCTGTGCCTCCTTGAGCAGGACCCCCCAAGATACGGACGGTGGCAGCAGGCCCAGGCCCAAGAAAGACAGAGATGTTTCCGCCAGGATCATGGCCGGAATAGCAAGGGAAACCGACGCGATGATGTGGCTGACAAGAGAGGGCATCATGTGTCGAAAGATGACGCGCAGGGGAGGGGCCCCATCGAGCCTTGCAGCAACTACGAAGTCCTCTGTTTTCAGGGCGAAGAAACGTCCGCGGACCACGCGAGCCAATTCAGTCCAGCCGACTAACGACAAAATTACTGTGATCGCAAAATAGCGGGTTAGGGGATCCCAGTTGGCTGGGATCGCAGCGCTAAGTCCGAGCCAAATTGGAATGGTCGGCATCGCCATGATCAACTCGATAATGCGCGATGACAACGTGTCGAACCAGCCAGCGTAATACCCCGCTACACCCCCAATAAGCAGGCCCAGGAAAAGGCTGAAGCCCACACCTACCAAGCCGATGGACATTGAGATCCGAGTGCCCGAAATGGTGCGACTGAACAAATCCCTGCCCATACGATCTGCGCCAAACAGGTAGAAGCGTCCGCCCTGCTCAGTTGACAGCAGCTTGTGCTGCATCGGAATGACACCGGCCAGCAGATAAGGTTCCGTCTCGCCGAAAAAATGAATGTAGGTTTTTGACTGCGGAATCTCAGCATAATTGGCGGCAAGTGTCAGGGGGTCACGGGTCAACTCGAGGTCAATCACGTGAGGCTGGAAAGACCACCCACCATCAGTATTCGCCTCGAACAGGTGGATAGCTTGGGGAGGATGATACACGTGGCTGGAAGACGTGCTGATCGGATCGAATGGCTGGAAGAATTCGGCAAAGGCCGCAACGAAGTAGAGCGTTCCGACCAGGATCAGTCCGATCATTGCGAGCCGGTGCTTGCGGAAGCGGGACCAGATCAGCTGCCACTGTGAAGCTTGGGCAGTGCTGTCGGTTATGCGCGGGTCAATCATTTTGGCTTGAGTTTGCATATCAATTGTACCGGATGCGAGGATCGACAATGGCAAGAAGGATGTCCGAGACAAGCATGCCGATGATGGACAGCACGCACAGGAGCAGAATGAAGGCGCCTGCGAGGTACATGTCCTGAGACATCAATGCCTGGAGCATCAGCGGGTCCGCAGTGGGCAGCGAAAGCACGAAGGCAACGATAGTCGATCCAGAGATGATCTGGGGAAATGCCCAACCTATAGTGGATACAAATGGATTGAGGGCGAGCCGCACCGGATATTTTAGTAGCAGCTTAAACTCGCCAAGACCCTTCGCGCGTGCGGTCGTTACATAAGGCTTGTAAAGTTCATCCAGCAGATTGGCCCGCATGACGCGGATCAAGCTCGCTGTCGACGAAAGGCCGATGATCGTAACCGGGATGATGAGGTGGGATACCAGGTCCAGAAACTTTCCCCAGGACCAGGCGGCATTGGCATATTGTGGAGAGAACAGGCCAGTAACGTCAGCACCCAGATACACTACCCCGAAGTACATCAGAGCCAAGGCAATGAGAAAATTCGGGGTGGCAAGTCCGAGAAAAGCAATGACTGTTACGATGTAGTCGCCGGCCGTGTATTTTCTGATGGCCGAGTATACGCCAACTGGGAGAGCGACGGCCCAGGTGAACAGAATGGTGGATACCGCCAGAATGACGGAGAACATCATGCGGTCGCCTATCAGATCCGATACCGGCTGCTGCCATTCAAATGACATGCCGAAGTCGCCGCGCAGCACATTGGTTATCCATTTCCAATATTGAGCAAGATAGGGCTCATCTAGGCCAAAACGCTCGCGTAGGGCATTGAGGCGGGCCGTATCGACTGTTTGCCCCGCAGCTTCAAGCTTTGCGGCGTAGGTCGTCAGGTAGTCACCTGGCGGTGCCTGGATAATCACGAACGCCAAAAATGACGCTCCCAATAAAAAGGGGATAGCCCAAAGCGTCCTTTTGAAAATGTACGTAAGCATCCAACCTCCCTTACGATCTTAATTACGCCCGCAATCTGGCTCCGAGAAATTTTCGCCAATGAAGCCAATTTGCGGGGTTGCGCCGAACGACTAGATGTCGGCCTTGAGCGCAGTTATGCATTTTTTCGTTGTGAAAGCCAGCCTTTTGTGAAAGCCTCGGGCTTGTAGGCGCATATATCGGTTTTATAAGTGTATAAAACCAATGCGTATTGCTAGGAGGAAGACATGAGGATGGATAGGATCAGCGGCACGGCCTTGCTGGTCGCCTGTGGGCTTTTGCTTTTGCCTATGGGGGCGCATGCGCAGGCAACAGGCGAGGCGCCGGAGTTGGCAGAGAAAGTGGCCGCGGGGGAGCTTCCGCCGGTTGCTGAACGTGTGTCAGAAGATCCCGAGGTACTCGACTCGGGATTGCCAGGTACCTATGGCGGCAGTCTGCGGTTTGGCATCGCTGGTACCTCTGACGACGGAACGGTCAATCAGATGGTTGGTAGCTATGGACTGGTGCGCTGGTCGATGAACCTCGCCGAAGTTGTTCCGAATGTGGCGTCTTCCTTTGAAATTTCAGAAGACGCCCGGGAGTTCACGTTCCGACTTCGCAAGGGCGCCAAGTGGTCTGACGGCAAGCCCTTCACGACAGAGGATGTCGCCTTCAACGTAGAAGACGTCATGCTCAACGCCGATTTGGGAGAGCTCTCAACGCGTTTCCAGTCCGGAGGAAAGCCGCTTCAGCTTGAGATGATCGACGATGTGACCTTCAAAATTACCTTCGAAAATCCGAACGGGGACTTCATGGGCAATCTGGCGCGTGAGGAAGGGCAGGCCCTTGTTTTGCATCAGAAGGACTACTGCTCACAGTTTCTGCCAAAATATAATCCTGACCTGGATGCCTTGGTCGCACGCGAGAACGCCACTGACTGGCAGACCCTGTTCAATCGCAAGTGCGGCAATAATGACGATGGCTTGCGGTGGGGCAATACCGAACGCCCGACTTTGGATCCTTGGGTGGTGACCTCGCCCTATGAGGGCGGCGCGACCAATGTGGTCTTTGAGCGAAATCCATATTTCTGGCAGGTCGACGCGCAGGGCAACCAACTGCCGTATCTCGACAAGCTCGAAGGTCGCATATTCCAGGACCCCGAAGCCATGGTTCTGGCGGCAATTGCCGGACAGTTTGATTTTCAGTTCCGCCATATTGACTCTCCCGGCAACCGACCAGTGCTCGCGGAAAATCGCGAGAATGGCGATTACCAACTCTATGAGGTCATTGCGGCAGGCGGCAACTACAGCTGGATTCAGCCCAACCTCAACCACAAAGATCCGGTGGTCAACGAGTTGCTGAACCAGAAGGACTTCCGCACTGCACTGTCGCTTGGAATCGATCGTGGGGAAGTCATCGATACGGCCCTTCTTGGTGTTGGTACCCCGTGGCAGACCGGGCCATTTGAGTCCAGTCCACTCTACCACGAACGGGTCTCCACCCAGTATCTGGACTACGACCCTGAACAGGCGAATTCGCTTCTGGATGGCCTCGGCCTGACCGAGCGCGATGCCAACGGTATTAGACTGATGGCAGATGGCCGTCCGGCACGTTTCTTGGTCGATATTCGATCGTCATTCGCCTACATCATCGACATCATGTCGGTTGTAGATGGACAATGGAACGACATCGGAATCGATATCGATCTGAATGTATTGGACACATCTCTCCACAGGCTTCGAGCGCAAACGGCTGAGCACGACTTCACCACCGACAGTGGCAACGCCACCTGGATGCCTGGACAGTTGCCCTCCGCGCTGCTGCCAATTGACAGCAGTTCGCGGCACGCGCCTTTGTGGACTCAATGGTACGAATCTGGCGGCAACGAAGGTGTTGAACCGCCGCAGCACGTCAAGGATCGCTATGCGATCTGGGAACAGATATCCGCGACTGCTGATCCGGACGACCGTAAGCGCCTGTATCACGCCTTAGCCGATATCGCGGCCGACCAGTTCGAAGCCTTTGGCATCACCAAGAACGCGTCGACCTATGGCGTCGTGAAGAATGGCCTGATGAACGTGCCCCCGGGCATGGCGTCGACGTCACAATTCCCGAGCCCAGGCACGATCTTCCTGCCATCGGCCTGGTTCTGGCAGCAGTAAACCCAACGACCGAGCCGGGAGGTCATCCCGGCTCTTTTCTCCACGGATCGCTGCCTGCCGGTCCGCCGCGGCAGGGCACGGCATTAACATTGTCCGGCGGCAGTCAACTCGAGGAACACGTGAGCAATCAAGATCAGGGGTATCTATTTGTCTATCTGGGCACCAGTAAATCCGGCCGCGTGGATGTGGCCAAGAAAGTAGGCGAGAAACTTGGGCTGACCAAAATCGTCAAATATGCGACGCGTGGACACAAGCCAGGCGACGTAGCTGGCGTCAGTCAGCACTTCATCTCGGAACAGGAGTTTCACGAACGCAGAGCGGCCGGCGATTTTTTAGACGTGACTCAGAACGACAAGGGCGACTTCTACGGGGTCACTCGAGATCAGATCGATACTGCCCTAGCCGACGGCAGGTCGGCATATCTGACTATTCCCAACCCAATGGATGCACTTCCATCGATCTACAAGGGTCGCATGGTTCGCATCTTCGTTTTTTCGAGTCGTGACGAGTATCAAGATTTGCTCACTCAGACCGGAAGCAGCGAGCAAGAGGTCAGCCAGAAGCTCGCCCACTACGACAAGAAGATGCAATTCAAAGACGGCTGCGACCTGATATTTGAAAATGACAATCTTGAGGCCACCATATCGAGGGCAGAGGCAGCGTTGGCGGCCTATATCAATCCCTAATCGTTGAAAGTCGCCGGATTTAACGCCGGCGACTTCGTTTTCTGAGATCATTGAACATGTCGCCCCTGGCCCGCATCCATTCCCTGTTCGAATCCTGGGTTAACCCCTTCGCCGCGCACGACGACACGACGCCGCCGGTGGGCACCATCGCCTTCTTCTGGCACTTCATCCGCCAAGCCAAGCTGGTTTTCGCTGCCCTGTTGGTGCTGGGCGCTGTCGTGGCGCTGATCGAGGCGGCGATGTTCTATTTCGTCGGCCGCCTGGTCGACCTGCTCAGTGCCTCCGACCCGGCTGCGGGCCTTGCCGGGCTGGTGGCCAGACATGGCGGCGAACTCATGCTCATGCTGGTCGTGGTGGTGCTGGTGCGCTTTATCTGCCTGTGGATCCAGGCGATGGTCGAGGAGCAGACTGTCAATTACGGTTTCTTCAACTTGGTGCGTTGGCAGTCCTTCACCCATGTCTCTCGACAGAGCCTGGGCTTCTTCCAGAACGAGTTCGCCGGCGCCGTTGCCAACAAGGTCTGGTCCGGCGGTGCGGCGCTGGGCGACTTTGCTGTTTCGGTCGTGCAAAAGCTCTGGTTCGTGGTTGTCTATACCGCCACCACCATACTGCTGGTGTTCCAGCTCGACTGGCGCCTCGCCGCCCTCGTATTCGTCTGGGTGGTGCTGTTCGGCGTGCTCGCCCGCCACTTCATCCCACGCATTCGTCAGCTTTCGGCAGCCTCGGCCGAACAGTCATCGGCGCTATCGGGCCGTATCGTCGATTCCTACTCAAACATCATGACGCTGAAGCTCTTCGGCTCGGCCCAGGCCAATAACCGATATGTGCGGGCGGGCTTCAGCAAGTATCTCGATGCCCTAGGCAAATTGGTTCGCACCGTCACCAGCCTGCGCGGCTCCATGGCCATGCTCTCGGGCGCCGCCATCGCGGCGATTGCCCTGCTCTCGATCCTCTTGTGGTCAGAAGGCGCCGTCACCGTGGGCGCAGTTACCTTCACACTGGGCCTGGTCCTGCGGCTGAATGCCCAACTCGACCGGCTGATGAACCAGCTCAACGGGCTGATGCGCAATTTTGGCGTCGCCCAGAATTCGGCCGAGATCATCTCGCGCCCGCTGCAATTGGTCGATGGACCCGAAGCGAAATCGCTGGTGGTCGAGAAGGGCGAAATCCGCTTCGAGGATGTCAGCTTCCACTATGGCAAGCCGAGCGGCATCATCAGCCACCTCAACCTCACCATCGCCCCCGGCGAGCGCATCGGGCTGATCGGCCGCTCGGGAGCCGGCAAGTCGACGCTGGTGAACCTGTTGCTGCGCTTTCATGACCTCGAGGGCGGGCGCATCTGCATCGATGGCCAAGACGTTGCCGGGGTAACCCAGGAGAGCCTGCGCGCCAATATCGGCGTCGTTACCCAGGACACCGCCCTGCTCCATCGCTCCATCCGCGCCAATCTGCGTTATGGGCGGCCAGAAGCCAGCGACGAGGAAATCATGGCCGCTGCCGAAGCCGCCGAAGCCCACGGCTTCATCTCGGACCTCTCGGACAATCGCGGACGCCGCGGCTATGACGCCCATGTCGGCGAACGCGGCGTCAAGCTTTCGGGCGGCCAGCGCCAGCGCCTCGCCATTGGCCGGGTGCTGCTCAAGAACGCCCCGATCCTGGTGCTTGACGAAGCGACATCGGCGCTCGATAGCGAAGTAGAGGCCGCCATCACCTCCCAGCTCGACGCGCTGATGGCCGGCAAGACAGTGATTGCCATCGCCCATCGCCTCTCCACCATCGCCGCCATGGACCGGCTGGTGGTGCTCGACAAGGGCGTCATCGTCGAGCAGGGCGCCCATGCCGAGCTGCTGCAGCTCGATGGCCATTATGCCCGTCTCTGGCACCGCCAGTCCGGCGGCTTTCTCGACACGGCTACACTCCAGTAGATCCCCACTGTTTATTAAGAATGGATACCCAATGAAACGGATCAGACGCGCGAAGATCCTTGCCACCCTTGGGCCCGCGAGCCATGAGGAGACCATGATCGAGGAACTGGCCAAGGCCGGCGCCGATGTCTTCCGCGTCAATATGAGCCATGCGAGCCACGAGGTTCTGCACCAGACAGTCAAGCGCATCCGCGCGGTCGAGGCGCGCCTGAAAACCCCGATTGGTATTCTGGCCGACCTTCAGGGCCCCAAGCTGCGCGTCTGGAAATTCGCTGGCGGCTCGGTCAACCTCGTGGCCGGCCAGACGTTCACGCTCGACAGTGAGCAGAACGACAACGGCAATGCCGAGCGCGTCTACCTGCCGCATCCCGAAATCATCGAAAGCGTCTCGGTTGACGACCGTCTGCTTCTGGACGATGGCAAGCTGCAGCTCAAGGCAACCAGGGTCGGCGGCGGCGTCATCGAGACCGAAGTGGTCTATGGCGGCAAGCTCTCCGACAAGAAGGGCGTCTCCCTGCCCGATACCCTCCTGCCCACCGGCGCCCTGACCGAGAAGGACCATGCGGACCTGCTCGAAGCATTGAAGGCCGAGGTCGACTGGGTTGCGCTCAGCTTCGTGCAGCGCCCCGAAGACATCATCGACGTGCGCAAGATCGTCCAGGGTCGCGCCGGCGTCATGGCCAAGATCGAAAAGCCACAGGCCATCGAGCGCCTCGAGGAGATCGTCAAGCTCTCCGACGCCATCATGGTCGCCCGCGGCGACCTGGGCGTCGAGCTGCCGCTCGAACTGGTGCCTGGCCTGCAAAAGTGCATGATCCGCATGTGCCGCCGCTATGGCAAGCCGGTGGTCGTCGCCACCCAGATGCTCGAAAGCATGATCACCGCCCCCGTGCCGACCCGCGCCGAGGTCTCTGATGTGTCGATCGCCGTCTTCGAGGGCGCCGACGCGGTCATGCTCTCGGCCGAAAGCGCCTCGGGCGCCTATCCGGTCGAGGCGGTCTCCACCATGGCCCGGGTGGCTGTTGCCGTGGAAAGCGACGCCAACTACCGCAACATCATCCGCGCGGCCCAGACCGAGCCGGAGGCCACCGCCGCCGATGCCATTTCTGCCGCTACTCGTCAGGTCGCCGAAACCCTCGACCTAGCCGCCATCGTCACCTATACCGCCTCGGGCTCCACCGGCATTCGTGCCGCCCGTGAGCGGCCATCCAAGCCCATCATCGCCCTCTCGCCCAATCTGCGCACCATTCGCCGCCTGTCGGTGGTCTGGGGTATCCATTGCGTACAGACCGAGGACGCGGTGAACCTGGAAGACATGGTCGATCGCGCCTGCGTCATCGCCTATCAGGAGGGATTTGCCCGCCCCGGCGACCGCATCGCCATCACCGCTGGCGTGCCTCTGGGCACCCCCGGTGCCACCAATATGCTGCGCATCGCCTTTGTCTGCCAGGACGGGGCAGGGGAAGGTTGATGGTCGGATTTACCTGCTTGGGTGCGCGGTGCTTGACCGGGCCATGACCTGTGGTGTTGCGTGCACAATCCGAGTGGGCAGCGTTGGATTGCAGGCGCGCCACTGCACCGTCTCACTGACGGCATTCGCGATCGATTCCGCAGAGCAGCCCACAGTCGTAAATATCCCACCGTGAAGTGCATCGACGCTAGTCGAGCAAATGCGAACAATCGAGAGGTCCTCCGGAATGCCGACGCTTTCAGCTTTGCATGCGCTTAAGACCTGATCTGCCGAAAACCGCCCCCAGACGATAACAGCTGAAGGACGTCTGGGAGCTGCCTGCTCTTTCCAGTCGTGAAGGCATTGCGTCAGGCTACTTTTGCCCTCGCCCCCACAGTTGGCTCTGCGGGAGAAATGGGGTTTTTCTGGATGAGTGGCGTCTACAATAAAGTCATAAAGCTGTTCGAAGTCATTCTTTGCCTGATCGGGGTGCCGGTTTTCGCTGATCAGGCCAAACTTCTTGTGACCTAATTCGCCCAGATGTTTTAGGGCCAGCCGCATGCTGTCAGCGTGGTTGCTGCTGACGATATCGATATTTAGACCCTGGAGTATTCGGCCCTCGACTATGAGATTGCGGCTGCACCGGGATGCCAGTTCCAGAAGTCGAACTGTCAGGGTTGAATAGCGCGGCTGCAGCACACACACCTCGAAGTAGCTCGACCCGAGAAGTGAACTGACATCGTCTTCGTTTGAATAAGATACTGTCACAACACGGAACCCGCGCTCCGTCAGGTCTTCGTGAATGCGTGCAGCAACGATCTCGCTTCTTTCGCTTTTCTCCACATGGTGCAGCAGTAAGACCCGTGCATTGCCATGGGTAGAAGCCTGTGTTTCGGCATTTTTTGGTGGGTGGACTACGCGGGTGCCGTTTCCCACCTGCGACTTCAGTATGCCCTCGGTATTGAGCTCCTTGATCGCCGACTGCACGCCATATTGCGTCTCGTTCAGCTCTGCCATCAGCGTTCTGACAGTGGGAAATTTCGCCCCTTCCGGCATTTCCAGTGCCCGTCGACGAAGCTGATCCAACAACGACACCGTTCTCTCCTTGACTTTAGATCGGTTGCGATCAATCATACATTGAATCAATCAATCAATCAATTACCGTCGCGCGATGTGCATGTGATCCAGGAGGGAAAGTTGACTGCTAAAACAACGCCGATTGACGGGGCCTTTGATCTCAAGCCGCAATTTCAATCCCAACCCAAAGAAGCTTCTCCGTTGATCGCGTCAAAGATCGATCCCCGATTTTCCTACAGTTATCGGTGCGCAGCGCAAGTCGGTCCGGATACGCCAATTCTCGTCGTGATTCATGGCAATATGCGCAGCGTGGAGAAGACGCGAGATGCATTTTCGGATTTCGCGCGTTGGAACAATTGTGTTGTGGTTGCGCCGCTCTTCCCGGTTGGTGTTCTGGGTGACGACAACAAGGATGGCTTCAAATTCATCCAAGAAGGCGAAATTCGCTACGACCATGTGCTTTTGGCGATCGTGGAGGAAGTGCGTGGGCGCCTGAAACTGACTTCTGAGAAGTTCGGTCTGTTCGGCTTCGCCGGGGGCGCTCAGTTTACCAATCGATTCATGCTCTTGCATGCCAGCCGGCTGTGGGCGGCTTCTATCGCGGCACCCGGTTCTGTGACGCTGCTCGACTTCGAGAAGGGGTGGTGGATTGGGGTCAAGGATGTGGCCGAACGGTTAGGAGTGCAAATTGACTTGGCTGCTTTGCGCTCCTTGCCGATACAGTTAATCGTCGGAACTGCCGATGTTGACCCTGGCACGGACGAGAGCAGCAAGGCTTGGATGCAGGGTGGCCGGGAGGCGGGCGAAACGGCGTACGAACGGCTGTTGTCTCTGCGATCAGCTCTGAAAAATCATGGTGTAGATGCTGAGCTCGACCTGATTCCCCGCAAAGGACACGAGCTCCTAGACCTCGTAGATACAGCCAAGTTCTTCTTTAAGCGTCATATGGCAGCGACCCACCACCCGGGGCCATGAAGTCTAGAATCCGTTTCGAATATGGTTCAAGGAGCAGCTATCAATGATTTCCAATAGCGAAGAAGAGACTGCGGTTCGCGACGCCATCCTCGCCGTTGTCGAGCGCACCATTGCCGTCGAGGCCAGGAATCTGGCGCAAATGTCTTCATCGCTTCTGAAAGGCAACGTTCTCGAGGCAATCTATGCAATCGGTTCCGCTGACAGGGTCTTTGTGCAAGGGGTTGGGACCTCCGGGGCGCTGGCAAACTATATGGCGGTTCGTTTGCTAAGGCGCGGCGTGCGGGCCGTTGCTTCCGATGCTACTGGAATCCGAATAGCCGATTTTCTTGTAACCATGCGCTCTTCTGACGTCCTGCTGGTGACCTCCAGAGCTGACGGCCATCGGGAGGTTGATCTGGCTATCGAGCACGCCAAGGCCTGCGGGGCGAAGGCGTTTGTCGTGACGGATCTGGTCGAGGGCGAACTCAGTCGGGCAGTTGCTCTTGTCCTACTTGATATGCTCGCAAGCGGTGTCGCGGTGCACAATCGGCCTCGGTCTGAAGATACCACCGAGACCCTCAATGCTCTGCGTGAGAAGTTGGCTGGACGACGCATGGATTTGACAGGTGCCCTGAGGGACTTGGATCAAGCGCCAGCGCATACATAGTCCAGGTTAGTTGCGGAGGACGAGGGTGCGGGACCCTGGTTAAGCCGCTCCGTAGACGCCTGCAATTTCTATATCAATTGACATCATTTGGCTCGATGGTGCATGAAAGACCAAAGAGCCTTTTGGTCGTGATTGCTCTAACTAAGCGAGATCTTGGATCGAACCATCTGTTTTTAAATAGCTATGAGATCCATGAGTGATCTTGTAGGGGGCGGGCTGGATGAAAAAAACTGGTTTTTTGTTTATTTGGGTGGGGACTAGCAAGTCCGCTCGCAAGGATATTGCTCATCGCGTCGCTCTTCAGTTTAACCTTCCCAAGGTCGTCAAGTACACTTCTCGGTCTCCGAGGATTGGCGAGATTCAGGGAATAGATCAGCACTATCTGAGTAGTGAAAAATTCGCTGCTATGGCAGATCAAGGTGCGTTTGTTGACGTGGTCTCAAACGATAGGGGAGAGCGCTTCGGGATGACGATCGAGGATGTGCATGCGGCAATCGGTGCTGGCCGATCAGCTTACATGACATCGCCAGATGCTCTCCCAAATTTGACCGCCGCTCTGGGTCCCGCCGCCGTCACTATATTTACCTTGACTGACAAAGCTCGGTTGCGGGCCCGCCTTCTGGAACTTGGTGAGACCGAGAAGCAAATCATGGAGCGAATGCGGCACTACGACGCGAAAATTTCCCAGTCTACACAGTATAGGCACGTGTTGCGTAATGACAGTACATTTGATGCTGTCGATGAAGCCATTAAAATAGTCAGAGGCTATCTTGGTTAATCTCAAAAATGGCGGCTTGAAATGACCAGTGCGCGCGTGGCTCATGCAAGCCAACAGAACTCTATTCGTCTCTGCGTTAAAGGCGAGAATCATGGCGGCTAGTCCCTTGGCTGCGAATATTGCTCACGAGATCACGCAGTTGGTTGTGAGTGGCGAGCTGCTGAAAGGTGATCATCTCCGAACCCAGGGGTTGGCAGACAAGTTCGGGGTTTCTCGGTCGCCGGTTCGTGAGGCCCTCGAACTGCTTGCAGAGCGAGGAATTATCGTCCAGCAGCCCAATCGTGGGTATTTTGTTGCCGAGGTGCCGGAAGGGAACCTTGATGAGCCTATCAGCGATGAAGCCCGGCCCGTCGACTCCCTGAATACCTACCAGCTCATCGCTGAGGACTGGTTGAAGGACCGGATACCCTCCGAGGTGACCGAACAATTGCTCCGAGAACGCTATAGTCTGACTAAGTCTCAGCTGAACGACATTCTCCTGCGTGCGGGTCGTGAGGGATGGGTTGAACGCAAGCAAGGCTATGGTTGGCGGTTTCTGCCAGTCGCAAAGACCGCAGAGGCTTTTGAACAGATTTATCGGTTCCGGATGCTCATTGAACCGGCTGCAATGCTTGAGCCGACGTTCGCTCTGGATCGTACTGTGATCTCAGAACAACGTCGTATCCAGAGCAGGATGCTAGACACGGATATCAAGCGTCTGCCGGCAGAGCGTCTTTTGCACAATGGTTCCCTCTTCCACGAGGAAGTCATCAAGCTCTCCGGCAACCCATTTTTTCACCAGTCGCTCGTCAGAGTGAACAGGATGCGGCGGCTTCTGGAATACCGATCAAATGTAAATCGTGAGCGCCTTGTCGAGCAGTGCAAGGACCACTTGGCTATCCTGGATCTCCTGGAGCGAGGCGAGGTAGTTGAAGCATCCTATGCTATGCGACGGCACCTGGGTGGAGCCCTTTCTCGCAAGTCGCCCATCTCTTGGTCAGCGGCCACCAGCGAGCCTGCTTAACTACTCCCAAAGACCAGAACGATCACGGCGCCGCTGCCCAGCGGCGCCGTTTTCGTTTGTGCGATAGTTGGTTTTTCATGCCAAAATCGGCTTCACCCAACACTTCTTCTTCAGCCCAGAAGTGGGTAAGCTTCTGTTTTCAATGGACTAAAATTGTCAGTTGACATCTGCTGCGCTGACGCGCCAATAATGGTTTTGCAGACCAATAAAGGCAATTAGGTCCTGGAGGAGGAATCCTATGAAGAAGTTTACCCCCATTTGTCTACTGGCGGCCGGCGCACTGGTTGTGGCAGCACCGGCCCAGGCGCAGGACAACGATTATCCCGCTGAAACGCTGAACTACGTGATCGCCTTTGGCCCGGGCGGCGGTAACGACCTGATGTCTCGCACGGTTGTGAATATTCTTCAGCAGTATGAAATTTACGACGAAAACATCGTGGTGGAGAACCGCGACGGTGGCAGTGGTGCCATTGGTTTTAGCTACGTCAAGCAGCAGGAAGGGAATCCATACTTCCTGACTTCAACCAGCGGCAATTTCATCTCGACGGCACTGGTTTCTAATACCGACTGGAACTATTCGGACTTCACCCCAATTGGGCTGCTGGCAAGCGACGCCATGTTCCTCGTTGTGCGCACCGACTCTGGTTACGAAACGGTTGAGGATTTTGTCCAGGCGGCCATCGATGGGCGGTTGGTTGTCGGCGGCACCGGCAGCGCCGGGCCGGAACGGGTCGTGGCTGGGCTGTTTGCAAACGCAGCTGAAATCAATTTCGACTATGTGCCCGCGGGAACGGGTGGCGAGATGGTCACCGCGCTGACCTCGGGTAGCGTCCAGGCCATCGTGGCAAATCCGTCCGAAGTCGCAGGGCAGATTGAGGCTGGCAATTTCCACGCTCTTGCTTTCTCAGATGGCAAGAGAAGCACTGTCTATCCGGATGTGCCGACATTCACCGAGCAAGGCTATGACGTAGATTTTTCGTTGCCCCGCGGCGTCGTTATGCCGGGCGGTGTCTCGGAAGATGTGCAGCAGTGGTGGGTGTCCGCCCTTCAACAAGTCGTCGAAACGCCTGAGTGGAAAGAGTACCTGAGCACGAACTCCATGTCGGGTAATCCTATCTGGGGCGATGAATTCGGCGCTTATCTTGAAGAGACGAGTGCCGAATTTGAAAGCGTCCTGCGTGAGATTGACGCGATCGACTAGGGCAGTCAGGGCTCAAGGAGGCGGGTATCCTGCCTCCTTTCAAATTCTCGGATGAAACAAATGAGAAAATGGTTCTCTGCGGCTCTACTAATCGCCGCATTGGCATATCTCGGCTACGGCCTCGCAACATTGGACATCTTCAATAGGGCAGGGCGCGCTGGGCCGGGTTACTTTCCGGTGTTGATCGGGGTGCTTCTCGTGCTGACGCTTGCCATCAACGTGTTCAAGGAATTCAGGCCATTCCGTGCTCGGGTCGCGAGCCAAACAGGGCACATTAGCGATGCCCAGGCGATGTCCAGTGCGGTAGGTGCGGACGCCACTCATCTAGAGAGCGGCGATGGTTCGTATAATCGCGACGTCCTGGTGCTGTTCGCAATGCTATTCGGATTCATCGCGCTGCTGCCTATACTCGGCGGCCTGCTTGCAATGATTGTCTTCATGCTGGTGTTTCTGTTCGTGTTCAACCCAGGCAAATGGGTTGCCAATCTCGTTTACAGCGCCGCCCTTCCCCTTGGCCTTTACTGGCTCTTTAAGATCATGCTGAACGCCTCGCTTCCGCGAGGCCTGTTCGGCTTCTGACGATCCGCACTCAGGAGTCGCGCTAAATGTTAGCCGATATTTTCTCCAACCTCTGGTTTGGCCTATCGATTGCAGTGACGCCGACCAACATGCTGTTTCTGTTGCTGGGTGCCTTCGTTGGCATGATTGTCGGGCTGTTCCCCGGTTTCGGGCCCGCCGCAGGCATCGCTGTGTTGGTGCCGCTTACCTTCGGGCTCGAACCGACCACAGCCATAATTATGCTGGCAGGTATTTACTATGGTTCAATGTATGGTGGGACGATCACTTCGATCCTGATCAATACGCCGGGGGAGTCCGCGACCGTTGCCTCGACTCTTGATGGTTATCCGCTTGCCCAAAAAGGGCGCGCAGGCCCAGCCCTCGTCATGCAGGCGATTGCTTCTTTCATCGGTGGCACCATTGGTGTCATTCTCATCTCGGCACTGGCGCCGTCGCTTGCAGATTTTGCCGCGTCCTTCGGTCCCTCGGAATACTTCATGGTCATCTTGCTGGGCTTGTTGCTGCTCACCACGATGATGGGCGCGAACAAACTCAACGGCATCATTTCCGCTCTGATCGGTTTCGCCATCGGCACGGTAGGTGTCGATGTGATGAGCGGCGTTCAGCGCTATACGTTCGGGTCGCCGGAATTGATTGGCGGAATCTATTTCGTGGCAATCGCCATCGGCCTTTTTGGCGTCGGCGAACTCCTTCACTGTGTCTATGTAGGCCAGCACCGAAAGCCAGTTGAGAAAATCAGCCTGAACTTCAAGTCGGCCGAGTTCTGGCCGGATATAAAAGACTACGTCGAGTGCAAATTTACCGTGCTCCGAGGCTCGATCATCGGCTTCATAGCCGGCGTTTTGCCCGGTTCAGGCGCCACCATCGGCTCAATTCTCGGCTACTCCGTCGAGAAGAAACTAGCGAAAGATCCTGAGAATTTTGGCAAGGGCGAAATGCGTGGCCTAGTGGCGCCAGAGGCCGCCAACAACGCCGCATCCGCCGGAGCCATGGTGCCGCTGCTGTCGCTCGGCATCCCTGGTTCTGGGGCTACCGCTGTTCTGTTAGGTGCCTTCCTTATGTGGGGTTTGCAGCCTGGGCCCATGCTCATCGAGAGTGATCCTGGTTTTGTCTGGGGCCTGATTGCCAGCATGTACCTAGGCAATATCATTCTAATCGTCATGAATATCGCGGCTATCCCGTTCTTCGTGAAGTTCCTCGACATCCCCTATGTCCACGTCATTCCTGTGATCGTGCTGCTGTGCGTGATCGGCACCTTCATCATCCACGCCAGCATGATCGAGACTTGGATTTTGCTTGGGGCTGGGCTGCTTGGATTTGGTATGAAGCTTTATGGGTTCTCTCCAGCGGCCACTGTGCTGGCACTGGTACTCGGGTCGATGGCTGAGGAAAACTTCCTGCAATCGATGATCATCTCTAACGGGAATCTCAGCATCTTTGTGGAGCGGCCTATTTCGCTGGTCCTAACGGTGGCGGTCGCCTGCATCGTTGCTGCGCCGCTTGCCTACAGAGCTTTCCGCAAGGCGGTACCGGCGCGCTCTCAGTAGGCCAAACCGAAATACGCTGTGTGACCTATGGCTCATGCCATATTGGTTTTTGGTGTTAATAGGCATGCAAATCGGCACGCGTGATCCCGAAAATGACGGAATCGCTTTAGGACCATCGACATTTTTGTGTGTTTATTGTTGACGTAAAAACCAATCCAGACTACGGATTGGACTGCAGAGTTCGGAGACGAAAATGAAGATCATGATTGTGCCCTGTGACGGCATTGGCCCAGAGATTACTGCGGCGACTATGGAGGTGTTGCAGGCCGCCGATGCCAAGTTTGGGCTGGGGCTAAGCTATGATTATGAGGATGCTGGTTTTGCAAGCCTCGAAAAGCACGGTGTGACGCTGCGCGAAGACACCATTGAACGCGCAAAGACCTATGACGGAATAATCCTCGGGCCACAGTCACACATGGATTATCCGCCGCGTGACCAAGGCGGCATCAATGTTTCGGCGGGCTTCCGCGTAAAGCTCGATTTGTTCGCGAACGTACGCCCTGCGCGTTCACGCGATTTCCTGGAGCAGGGCAGGAAAATGGACCTCGTGATTATGCGAGAAGCGACGGAGGGCTTTTATCCGGACAGGAACATGTTCGCTGGCATTGGCGAGTTCATGCCTACCGAGGATGTCGCGCTTTCCGTGCGCAAAATCACAGCCGGTGCGTGTGAGCGCATTTGCCGTGAGGCGTTTGTCTTGGCCATGAAGCGCTCCAAGCACGTGACGGCAGTGCACAAAGCCAATAATTTCCTGATGACAGATGGGCTTTTCATGAAGAAATTCCGTGAAGTCGCAGCAGAGTTTCCTGAGGTCAAGACCCAAGATGTCATCATCGACGCAATGGCAGCACACCTCGTCCGCGACCCATCGCGCTATGATGTGATCGTCACCACAAATTTTTATGCTGATATTCTATCAGACCTCGCAAGCGAGCTCTCGGGCAGTCTTGGTCTTGCTGGCTCGATCAATGCCAACGCTCAGACGGGTCTTGTCTGCGCGCAGGCTCAGCATGGCTCCGCTCCTGACATTCAAGGACAGAATATTGCCAATCCTACTTCCTTGATCCTTTCGGTTGCTATGATGCTGTCTTGGCTTGGCGAGAAACGCAGCAATGCTGCCCTTGAGGCGGCTGGAAAGGCCATGGAGACAGCCGTCGACAAGGTCTTGGAAAATGCCAAGAGCCGCACCCGTGATCTGGGTGGCTCAATGAATACCGACGCTTTTGGCAAGCTTGTGGCAGAGGCAGTCGCCAACGGCTAGGCCCGGATCGTGGTTGCGCGGCTTTCGGCCCCTCCCTCCGGATTGCCTCCCTCCACTGGTGGCCGCCCCCAGTCCTTCCGGGGTGGCCACCCTTTTGGATTTTCACATGACCAAACGCATTGCTTTTATTCACGCGACTCCCGTCTCAATGGGGCCGATATCCAAGTCGGTAGATGAGTTTTGGCCCGAGATCGAATCGCTGAATCTCCTCGACGATACCTTATCGCCAGATCGGGCGCGCAGTCCCGACCTCACATCTCACCTCGCCGCGCGAATTGGCGGGCTCGCGGACTATGCCGCCAATGCTGGCGCAGAAGGCATTTTGTACACCTGCTCTGCATTTGGCCCGGCCATTGAGATCGTAGCGCGGCGTATGGCAATTCCGGTGCTTAAGCCTAATGAGGCGATGTTCGAGAATGCAATAGCCATCGGTGGTCGTGTTGCCATGCTTTACACTTTTGGCCCGGCCGGCCGAAGCATGGAGCTGGAATTCGGCCAACAGGTGGAGGCCGTCGGTTCGTCCGCCACGCTGGACAGCATTCTCGTTGAAGGTGCTATCGCCGCGTTGAATGGTGGTGATGAAGCAACCCACAATAGATTGGTTGTTGAGGCTGCCGCTGGTTTGTCCGGCTATTCTGCGATCATTCTTGGGCACTTCTCGACCGCTCGTGCCCGCGGAGATGTGGAGGCGCGAGTGTCGGTTCCCGTGCTGTCGAGCCCCGATGCGGCCATTCGCAAGCTTAAAAGCATGTTGAAAAGTTAGGAGCGAGTGATGCTTCTTGGCGTCATTGCAGACGATTTTACTGGTGCGAGCGACATCGCCAACACTCTGGCGCGGGGTTTGCCAAATGAGGGTGGCCTGAAGACCACACAATATCTTGGTGTGCCCCTCACGGGGGCAGCAGCAGATGTGGAGGCCGGTGTCGTTTCGCTCAAATCCCGCTCAGTCCCTGCAGAGGACGCAGTGGAGCAGTCCCTGGAAGCTCTGGACTGGCTCCTGCGTCAAGGCTGCAGCCAGATTGTATTCAAATATTGCTCGACATTCGATTCCACAAAGCAGGGCAATATTGGTCCGGTCGCCGAAGCACTGGCCAAGCAACTCGGGATAAATGGCGCGGTGGCGTGTCCAGCATTTCCGGCGATGGGGCGGACCATTTACCAGGGTCATCTTTTTGTACGGGATCGTCTGCTCAGCGAATCGGGACTTGAGAACCATCCCCTCACACCGATGACCGATCCCGACATTCGGCGTTGGCTGAACTACCAAACCCAAACTTCAGTTGGCCTTGTTCCCTGGCACGTTGTTGCGAAAGGGGCAGCGGCTATTCGCGATGCATTGGACGTTCTTCGAGCCCAACAGAACACGCTCGCTATCGTCGACGCACTGGTAGATGAAGATTTGCTCGAGATCGGCTTAGCTGTGGCCGGGCACAAACTGATTACCGGCGGCAGTGGAATTGCACTCGGCCTGCCGCACAATTTCATCTCCGCCGGTCTGGCGCGGGGTGGAGGTGGAGCATCGCATCGTGTGGAAGGCGCAGAGGCTATTCTCGCTGGAAGCTGTTCCGGAGCGACCCGAGGTCAAATTGCGTATCACGCCAAGTACCACCCTACGCTCGCCATCGACGTCGAGGGTGTTATGGCTGAGACATTCTCGGTCAATGAAGCTGCATCCTTTATCAAGAAGCACGAAGGTGCGGCACCGCTAGTTTTCTCGTCCAACGACCCCAACGAAGTTCAACGGTTGCAGAAAAAGTACGGTCGCGCGGAATTGGCTGAAAGGCTGGACAGTTTTTTTGGAGAGTTGGCGCAAACGCTCGTAATGACTGGCGTTCGACGTTTGGTTATCGCGGGTGGGGAAACTTCCGGTGCGGTTGTTTCGGCGCTTGATCAGAGGTCTCTGATCATCGGCCCCGAAATTGATCCAGGTGTCCCCGTTCTCTACAGCAGCGGCGCGGCGCCGATCGCGCTGGCTCTTAAGTCGGGCAATTTTGGCTCCGAAGACTTCTTCAGGAAGGCGCTGGAACTGATGAGTGGCTCAAATGACTGAAAGTGAGTTGAGAGCGGAGATTGTCCGACTCTCGAGGTCCCTTTTTGATCGTGGATTCTCTGTTGGCTCAGCAGGGAACATCAGTGTTGCCTTAGATGACGGTTTCCTTATGACCCCAACCAATTCGAGCCTGGGGGCATTGCGCGCAGACGCTCTGACCAAATTGGACAAGAACTGGGTGCATGTGGATGGAGACAGGCCTTCCAAGGAGGTATTCCTGCATCGGGCCTTCTATGAAACCCGGCCCCAGGCGAAAGCCGTGGTCCATCTGCATTCAACTTATGCCACCGCATTGTCTTGCCTTGAGGACGTCAATCCGCAGGACGCTGTGGCTCCAATCACTCCCTATGTGGTGATGCGCGTGGGTACAGTCAGGATCGTGCCATACGTCCATCCAGGAGACGTCGCCGCCGGTGATTTGATCCGTGAACTAGGCGGAGCGCATGCCGCTGTCCTGCTGCAGAACCACGGTCCGGTAGTGTCGGGAAAGGACCTGCACTCAGCGGTTTTTGCCGCCGAGGAGCTGGAAGAGACCGCAAAACTGCTCGTGCTGCTACAAGGCGCGAAGGTTCGTCACCTGAGCGAAGTGGATGTCCAGGAGCTGCGAAATCGCTTTGGATCAACGATGTGAGGATGCCATGAAGACCGCCGATCTAGTAGATCAGTTTCCCGATCAAGTCCGCCTTTGTCACCTTCCGTTCATCAAGCTTGGGCGCAAGCCATTTTTTTCGGGCCCGGTTGCGACAGTGAAGTGCCATGAGGACAATGCCTTGCTCAAGAAGACTCTGCAGGCCCCCGGAGTGGGGCGTGTCATGGTCGTTGACGCCGGCGGTTCAACCCGTATCGCCGTGCTTGGCGACATGATTGCCGAAATAATGCGAGAGAACGGCTGGGCAGGAATTATCATCAATGGGGCGGTGCGCGACCGGATAGAAATCGAAGCCATGGACGTGGGTATCTACTGTCTGGGCACGTCGCCCATAAAAAGCTCCAAATTCGGTTATGGACAGGCGGGAATTCATGTTGAGTTCGGCAATGTGCGCTTTGACACGAGCAGTTACGTCTACGCTGACTCAGACGGCATTTTGGTTTCGCCCCGAGCTCTGATCTAGTGTCCACAAAGATCCTTGGGGCGGTCGTTGCAACCGCCCTTGGCTTCGCAGGAGGAGTCGTCTTTGACCTCCTCGGAGTACCCTTGTCATGGATGCTCGGAGCGATGTGCTTTGTGGCTATTGCCGCAATGTTCAACGTCCCACTTTACCTTTCTTCAAATGTCTCCTTGGTGACCAAGGCAGTCATTGGGGTAATGCTGGGCGCCACTATTACTCCGGCGCTCCTGCAGCAGGTCATACAATGGCCGCTGGTCTGGTTGGTAATGCTGGCGACTTCAGCTGCTGGCAGCGGTTTGGCCTATCTGGTGCTACGCAAGTGCTTCGCGTTCGATACGCCAACTGCATTGCATTCGGCCATGCCCGGCGGCCTCGTGGAGATGGTGCTGCTGGGAGACGAACGGGGCGGGGATCCCAAATCCATTGCTCTGGTTCACACGATCCGCGTTTCGCTAACCATTGTTATTGTGACCGGCATTCTGACGCTTGCACTGGGCGTGCACGATCTGGGGCAAGGAAGCGTCGTCGCAGTTGACTGGCGTAGGGGCATAGACATGCTGTCTTTCGCCTGGCTTGCAGGTTGCGTGGTCGCTGGATTGTTTGTTGCGCGATTCTTAGGTTTGCCCGCGGGCGCTTTGCTAGGGCCGCTAATTGTCAGCGGTGTCGCCCACCTCACGGGAGTTACCGAGTTTAAGGTCGGTCCCCTGCTGGTTGCCTCTGCGCAAGTTGGCTTGGGAATTTTTGTTGGGCTGCGCTTCCGAGGCGTGGGTATTGTGCAGATAAAGGCTACGCTTGGGGCCGCGTTGTCAGCTCTACTCGTCCATATTGGCCTCGCCATCGTAGCTGCAATGGCACTAACACAGGTTACAAGTTTTGACTTCGCCTCCTTGCTGATTGCATTTTCGCCAGGTGGTCTCAATGAAATGAGCCTGATCGCTATCGCTCTGGGTACAGATGTTGCGTTCGTGGTCGGAACGCACCTCTTGCGTGTGCTTTTGGTACTGTCTTTTGCACCTATCTTATTTCGTTGGATAAAGCGTCCCCCGTAACGGAAGTGTAGTCGTTAGGCCGAGTGTGCAAACGCGGTCCCAAATCGGCTACTGTCGGCGACCAGAGCTCCAAGTAACTTTGCTCTACAGGGAGTGCCTGAGTTGATGGACCTGCTCCCTGTTCTGCACCATCATCTGCCTTGGAACTCCCGGGGGCAGCACTCACGGCGGACCTTATGCGCCGGGGGCATTTATTCTGCATATCCGTGGTCTGTTGTTGGAGTTCATCAGCCTTGTACATACTAGGCTTTGCAAGACTTGGACCTGAGACAACGTAAAGGAAACACGCTTCCAAGAAGCACTCGGTGATCCCCTCCTCACGAATGATCCTCCTCAGGTCCTAAGGAAGTCGAAAAGGTTGCCTTGCAACATAGCCCGGGAAGCGAGCTGAGTAAGGTCACTTCCGTAATCCGAGTGAACATGCGGAAACTGTGAAAACGTGCGGCCACTTGCTTTGTTTATTGGAGGCCAGCGTAAAACGGTGAAATTGCGGATACCGATGGTAGGCGTGTGATTGCATTTTTGACGCGTATTGTGCACAGAATGCAGTGACTGTATGACGCTTTGCGGGCGTTTCGCGGCCGTCTTTTTGTGGAATGCACCTGCCGTAGTTTGGCCCTGAACATTTAGGAGGGAGAGAAAGGTGGACGCAGTTGTACGGCGAAGGGGGGCAGTGTCAGACAAGCTCGCAGCCCGCATTAGGGACGAAATTCACTCCGGGAGCTTGCGCCCAAGTACCCACCTGACAGCCCAGGGCCTTGCAGATCGTTTCGGGGTGTCGCGATCACCCATTGGTGAGGCGCTCAAATCATTGGCAGCGGAGGGTGTACTGACCCATGAGGCGAACAAAGGTTATTTTGTGGCTTCGGATCCGCCGGCCCCTCCTGCAGATCTGCCGACGCTGCACTCGGCGATTGAAGCGGCCTACTTCTCGCTCGCTGAAGACCGCCTAGAGTCGCGGGTTCCTGACGTCATCACAGTAGCTTACCTGAAGGAGCGTTATGATCTTAGCGCAACCGAGGTGCAGACCCTGTGTGCTCGGATCGTCAAGGAGGGTTGGCTCGAGCGACGCACGGGATACGGATATGAGTTCACTGACATGCTGAATTCGGCCGACGCCTTGGCTCAAACTTATCGGTTTCGTATGGCGATGGAGCCGGCCGCTCTGCTTGAGCCGGGCTACAATCTAGACCAAGCCGCTGCGGCGGAGTGCCGGGTCGTCGAAGAACACATCCTGGCCGGCGGTGTCGACTCGATGAGCATCGAAGAGCTCTACGATCGGGGCGTGAAATTTCACGAACTGATCGTTTCTGGATCGCAGAATCCGTTCTACCTCGATGCACTTCGACGCATCAATTCCATCCGCCGACTATTAGCATATCGCTCATCAGCGACACGCGAGCGTTACTACGGTCAGGCAAAGGAACATATTGAAATTCTTGACCTCCTGCTTGCCGGCCGAAACGACGAGGCGTCTTGGAAGCTACGTTCCCACCTTGGGCACGTCATCCACAATCTGGCCAGTATCCGCCCCGTTCTCGAGCGAAGCGGCAAATAGGCGTTGCATTTATAATGTCTAATATGCAACTACTGATCTCTCTCGAAGGAGTGATCAGTGATGAGCGACGGGCTGCCTAGCCTCAGACTTGGTGACCATATTGCGGTGGATCTACGCGCAGTCGCCGGCGAACGGCTCGATCGGTTGCCATTCTCTCTGCGCGTACTTCTAGAGAATACGCTCCGCCATACTGAGGGGCAGGAGCGAGAGCACAATAGGGCGGCGGTCCTCGACTGGACGGAGTCCGGCACTTCAAATGAAGAGATTGCATTCAAGCCTGAGCGGCTGCTGATGCATGATACAACCTGCGGCCCGGCGCTCGTCGACATCGCTGGCATGCGAGATGCCCTAGCAGAGAGCGGAGCAGACCCCAGTCAACTCAATCCACAATTGCGCGTTGATGTGTCGGTGGACCATTCCATCGCGGTGGACGCATTTGGGGCGACTACATCTTTCCTTACCAACATGCAGCGGGAAGCTCAGCGCAACGCGGAACGTTTCAGGCTGATGAAGTGGGCACAGGAACGCCTGAAGGGTGTTGTTGTTCATCCGCCCGGAACCGGTATCCTGCACACATTCAATCTTGAGCAGTTGGCCACCGTGATTTCCGGCGGCAAGGCCGCTGACGGGCGTGGATGGCTTTTTCCGGACACGTTGATCGGTACCGATAGCCATACGCCCATGGTCAATGGCTTAGGCGTTCTTGGTTGGGGCGTCGGCGGCCTTGAAGCCGAAGGCGTCATGTTCGGACTTCCAGTCATGATGCGCTTGCCCGACGTGATCGGCGTTCGCCTTACCGGTAGGTTGGGCGAAGGCGTTCTGGCCACCGATCTGGCATTGGTCGTTACAAATCGTTTGCGATCCTATGGTCTGAATAGCCAGTTCGTGGAGTTCTTCGGAGACGGTCTCGACACCCTCTCAGTCGGCGACAGGTCAGTCGTTGCCAACATGGCGCCAGAATACGGGGCCCAGACCGCGTATTTTCCTATTGATGCTCAGTCGCTTGCCTATCTCGATAATACTGGCAGAACGAGAGAGCACATCCAGCTTGTAGAACGCTATGCCCGCGTCAATGGGCTTTGGCGTACGCGTGTGGACCACGTGCGGTATACGGATGTTGTCGATATTGACCTTGGGCAGATCGGCATCAGCATTGCTGGTCCTCGCCGGCCGCAAGATCTCATAGAACCCAAGGCGGCGGGAGCGGAAGTCCGTTCGATGTCAGAGCGCCCCGCTGCCCTCCATGGTGATATAGGCAATGGGTCAATCGCCATTGCGGCCATTACCAGTTGCACCAATACCACTGACCCCCGGCTGACCATTGCAGCTGGCTTGCTGGCGCGGCGGGCCCGCGAGCGCGGCCTAAGGCCGAAGCCCTGGGTGAAAACTTCTTTTTCGCCGGGTTCTCCTGCGGCCGTCCGCTATCTCGACCGGGCCGGTCTGCTCGATGACCTCGAGGCGTTGGGTTTCGGCATCGTGGGCTTCGGTTGCATGACCTGTATTGGCAATTCCGGTCCGCTGTTACCAGAGATACAGGCCGCAGTTGCCGAAGGTATTGTGCCAGTCGCGGTCCTGTCCGGCAACCGCAACTTTGCGGGGCGTGTGCACCCCATGCTCAAGGCCGCGTTTCTAGCTTCGCCACCTCTTGTCGTCGCGTATGCCCTGGCAGGCCATGTCAATCATGACATCCTTTCCCATTCGCTTGGCAAAGATTCTCAAGATTGCGATGTGTATCTCTCGGAACTCTGGCCCTCAGGTTCGGAGATCGACGCCGCATTGGCCAAGGGGCGCAATGCTGCAGACTTTGCAGAAAGTTTTGTGGCGGCATCGCGCAATGCCATTTGGGACGACATAGAGGCGCCGCAGAGCGACCTCTACCCGTGGGACGAGAATTCTAGCTACCTACGCCGTCCGCCATATACGATTGGCAATGGTGAAAGTCGGCTCGGCTTCTATCGTGCCGACCCGATCCTCGTGCTCGGCGACGACGTCAGTACCGATCATATCTCTCCGGCTGGTGCAATTTCTGCCGAAAGCGAAACGGGCCAGTACCTGATCGCAGCCGGCGAAAACCCCCTCGACCTCAACGTCCATTCCTCGCGGCGCGGCAATTGGCACTCCATGGTTCGCGGGGTTTATACAAATGCGGCTGTGCGCAATCTAATAGCGGACAACCTACCCCCGGGTAGCAGTGTCGATCCGGTATCCCACGATGTCCTGCCGCTATTTCGACTGGCGGAGCTGAGTGCCGAGCGCGGCCGTTCATCTGTCATCGTCGCTGGCGAGCGCTACGGTCAGGGGTCTTCCCGTGACTGGGGTGCAAAAGGACCTGCAATCCTCGGCGTGAGGGCAGTCCTCGCGTCGAGCATTGAGCGCATCCACAGAACCAACCTGATCGGAATGGGTATCTTGCCTCTGCGGCTCCCACGAGGCGTGCGTTCTGAAGAATTGGGGCTGCAGCCTGGTGATGCGGTTATCGTCAACGCCCCGCCTGACACGTTGAAACCGCGCTCTACGGTCTCTGTTTCCGTCGAGCGTGATGGCGTCGTTCTACATCATTTTTCTGCAATGGCCGAAGTTGAGACCGAACTCGAGCTCGATCTCCTCCGTCATGGCGGCATCGTTCCGTTCATTCTTGCCAGGGCGGCATCCGCGCCAGCTGGAAGGGACGCTACCAACGGTCACGCTGCTCTGGGGTGAACCGAACCGCACCTTGTGTGCATGCATCAACAGGGAGGAACCCGATGCACAAACTAGTAAAATCCGTTCTGGGTGCCGGTCTGGCAGTCGCATTGTCCACTGGCATTGCGGCTGCGCAGGACTTCGAGTTCAACATCATCGCTCCGGCTGGCGCCGGCGGCGGGTGGGATGGGGCCGCCCGCTCGATTCAGGAAGTCATGGTTGCCACCGGGCAGGCGCGCAGCGCTCAGGTGGTCAATGTTCCCGGCGCAGGTGGTACCGTGGGCCTTGCCCAGTTCGCCGCCAGCGCGGGCGCGGATCCCAACCAGCTCTTGGTGGGTGGCATCACCATGGTGGGCGCCATCATTTCCAACCAGTCTCCGGTTGACCTAACCCAGGTGACCCCGCTGGCTCGCCTGACCGGCGACCCTCTGGTGGTTGTGGTGCCTGCTGCCTCCGAAATCCAGACGATTGACGATTTGCTCGCAGCAGCCAAGGCCGACGTTGGCGGCACTATCTGGGCTGGCGGATCGGCGGGCGGTGCGGACCATATGCTTGCCGCTCTCCTGACCCAGGCAGCCGGCGAAGACCCCGCCAAGGTCAACTATGTCGCGTATAGCGGCGGCGGTGAAGCTTTGGCTGCCATGCTGGGCGGCCAGGTGACGGCCGGCGTATCGGGCTATGGCGAATGGCAGGGGCAGATTGAATCTGGCGACCTGCGCGCGCTGGCCATTTCCTATCCGGATCCGATCGAAGGCATTGAAGCTCAGCCCTTGAAGGCGCTGGGTGTTGATGTTGAGCTCGTCAACTGGCGTGCAGTGTTCGCCGCTCCGGACGTTTCGGATGAAGACAGGGCCCGCCTGTCTGCCGCGTTTGACGCTATGGTCACCTCCGATGAGTGGAAGGAACTGCTCGTTGCCCGTGGCTGGACCAACTACTACATGCCGGCCGATGAGTTCTCTGCTTTCCTTGAGAACGAAACCGAAAGCGTGCGTGGCGTCCTGCAGGCCCTTGGCCTCGCCCAATAACACATCCCAGGGGCGCGAGGCATCGCGCCCCTTTTTTTATAGGGAGGACGGCAAGTGGAAACGCCCAGCCGATCATTTAACGGCCTCTACGTCATTGTCGGTGTGGCCCTTCTCGCCGTAGCGGCGATTACGATTTGGGACGCCAGCACCATGCGCATTCGGGCCCAGTATGGGGTTGGTGCGGACGCCGCGTCCTACCTCGTTGCCGGATTCCTGATCCTGCTCGCCGCAGGACATTTGGTTGGCGCCTTCCGAAAATCCGATGAACTGGAGACCGAGCCCACCGATTGGCGCGCCATCGGATGGATTGGGGTAGCGCTGACGGGGCTGGTAGGCTCCATCGGACTTGGCGGCGGTTTCATCCTGGGATCGACCCTGTTGTTCGCGTTCACTGCGCGCGCTTTCGGGCGCAAGGCCCTCCTTGTCGATCTGCTGATCGGCATTGTGCTCGCTTTCCTTGTTTACCTTCTCTTCCATGGCCTCCTGACGCTGCATTTGCCCGAAGGTCCCTTGGAACGGCTGTTTTAAGGGCCCTGATATGGATGTCTTGCTTAACCTTGCTGAAGGCTTTGCCTCGGCCCTAACGGTCAGCAATCTGATTTTTGCTTTGGTCGGGGTGTTCATCGGCACCGCCGTTGGTGTTCTCCCTGGCATTGGCCCAGCGCTCACTGTCGCTCTACTTCTTCCAGTGACCTTCAAGCTGGATCCTGGTGGATCTCTGATCATGTTCGCCGGCATCTACTACGGTGGCATGTATGGTGGCTCCACCACCGCCATTCTCCTCAACACCCCTGGCGAGGCGGCCTCCGTGGTGACGGCCCTTGAAGGAAACAAGATGGCACGGGCAGGGCGAGGCGGACCGGCTCTGGCAACAGCGGCGATTGGCTCCTTTGTTGCAGCATTGGTCGCAACCTTTGGCCTGGCATTCCTGTCTCCGATCGTCGTTCAGATCGCGGTACGTTTCGGCCCATGGGACTATTTTGGCCTGATGCTCATCGCATTCGTGACGGTGTCCGCAACCTTCGGATCATCGCCGCTTCGTGGGTTGACCAGCCTGGCATTCGGCCTTTGGCTTGGCCTCGTCGGCATCGATCAACTCACCGGGCAGGCCCGCTTGACCTTTAGTGTACCGCAACTGTTGGACGGGATCGAAGTAACGACGCTGGCCGTTGGACTCTTCGCCATCGGCGAAGCGCTCCACGTTGCCGGTAGGCATCTGCGAAACCCCGAAAAGCCCATCCCTGTGAAGGGCTCACCCTGGATGACCAAAGAGGACTGGCGCAGGTCATTCTTCCCCTGGCTGCGGGGCACGCTGATTGGCTTCCCAATCGGTGGTCTGCCGGCCGGCGGCGCTGAAGTGCCGACATTCCTCAGCTATAACCTCGAACGTCGACTTTCCAAACATCAAGATGAGTTTGGCAAAGGCGCTATCGAAGGAGTTGCCGGGCCCGAGGCGGCGAACAATGCCTCCGCAGCCGGTACACTTGTACCCTTGCTCACCTTGGGTCTACCCACGTCGGCGACGGCGGCGGTGATGCTGGCAGGTTTCCAGCAGTACAATATTCAGCCCGGTCCGCTGCTCTTTGTCCAACATGCTGATCTGGTGTGGGCCCTCATCGCCAGCCTCTTCATCGCCAATGTGATGCTGCTCGTGCTGAACCTGCCGCTGGTCGGCCTGTGGGTTCGCCTGCTGGCCATACCTCTGCCCTGGCTCTATGGCGGCATCATGCTGTTCGCTGCAATGGGGACCATTGCTGCAAATCCGTCCGTGGTTGAATTGCTGATGTTGGTTGGCTTCGGGGCGATAGGCTTCCTGATGCGCAAGTTCGACTACCCAATTGCGCCCGCCATTGTCGGCCTGATCCTTGGGCCCATGGCCGACAGCCAATTGCGGCGCGCGCTGCAGATGAGCCAGGGCGATCCCATGATCCTGCTCCAGCACCCGAGTTCGGCTGTGATGATCGGGCTCGCAACGCTCGCACTAGTTGCCCCCTTGATTTTCAAGGGTCTGTCCAAAATGCAAAGCGACGAAGACTAGGCCAAGTGGGGGCGCAGTTGCGCCCCCACAAACATCGGCCACCTCTGCTCATTGTGAACCACCTAGAACGCCAGTTTTCCAACGCGCTCTGCGTGAACAAGGCACGTTCATGTTCAGAATAGATCCAAGCTTCTTCAGCTCTCTCTTACAGGTAATCATGATCGACCTCGTCTTGGCCGGCGATAATGCCGTCGTCACCGGCCTGGCTGCTGCGGGCCTTCCTGCGGATCTTCGCCGACGCGCGACCCTACCGGGGACCACTCTCGAGGATAGAATTGTTTTAGCGGTTGGCAGTGTCGTCACAGCTGATGTTGCAGCAGGAGCCCCCGTCATGGGCAAACGTTAGGGCATTTGCCACCCACTCGCTAAGGACTGCGCCGCGCTTGGAATGTAGAGTTTTCCCCCTTTTACTTAAGTGGCGGCAATTTACTGGATTGGCGCGCCGAAGCCCGGACTAACTGCAGATGGCCTCATTTCAGGTACCTGCCGCTTGGCGGAAGGGCGGGGCAGGGGCTGCGCAATGACCTGCTGCGTCGGAGGATGCTCGTGGTGAGATACCGGTAAGGAATCGGTTCTCGGGGCTTAATTAAGGATCGCCTTTTTTGAGGCGTTCGCATTTGCTCCTTCAACCCATAAGCAGAACTATGGCGGCGACCCTTCCTAACGCAACCGTCTAGCTGCCACGTTCACTCTGCAAAGAGCAATTCAAATGCAAGGGCGGAGGCACCTCTGACCCCCGTCAGATTGTGGTCGCGTGTTGCCGAAATTCTAAGCTGCGCTGATATGGCTGGGGGTGTGCGTTGTGCCAGGCTCTCGCGAACGCCTGCAATGACATGGTCACCGATTTGAGCGACATTGCCGCCTACACTGATGAGTGAGGGGGCGAGCCCCACAACCAGCCCGGTAATTGCCTCCCCAATGTGTCGGCCGGCCTGACGAAGCGCCACAATGGCGTCGGTGTCGCCCGACAGAACGAGATCGCGCAGCGCCTCAACACTATCAACGGGGCGGGCGTCGGTTGAAATCGAGCGCATCAGTGCCGGATTTGAAGCAACCTTGGCAAGACAGCCTCGGTTGCCGCATACGCATGGTGCATCACCAGCCGCGGCCACCGGGATGTGCCCCACTTCACCTGCCCAGCCTCCCAGGCCACGATGCAGTTTGCCTGAAAAGACGAGGCCGGCGCCGATGCCCGTTTCCACCAGTAGGAAAAGCACGGAATCTGCATCGGGGTTTTCGACCTGAACGCCCATGGCCATGATGTTGGCATCATTGTCCACAGCCACCTTCATGCCGAAATGGGAGGAGAAGTCGGATGGCAAAACGCCGACTTTGGACCACGGCACGGTGCGCCGCATATCGGAGACGGGACCAGGCACGCCGACCACCATGGCTCGTATACTACTGCGTTCGATGTCGTGCTGTTCCGTCATGCTCGTGAGCATCTCGTCCAGCGTCCGGATCGCGCCGTCCGGCCCCGGTTCGGGTGGTAGATCTCTCGCCTGCCAGGCCAGCAGCGTTCCATCCAGGCTGCAGATGGCCGCGCCAACCTGCTCGGCATTGAACCGGGCCACGAAATTCAACGATGCCAGTGGGTTAATTTTGTAGCTGGTGAAGGGGCGCCCGCGGCCAACAGGCGTGTCTGCATTCTCGTGGACCCAACCTGTCGATAGCAACTTATCCAATTTGGTGGCAACGGTGTTGCGCGACCAACCGGTCGTTAGTGAGAGCTCGGCCCGGCTCTTTTCAGCATGCTGCAGCGCGCGCATGAGCTTGCGATCATCGGCATCCAGAGAATCAAAGGACGCTACAGAAGATGATTGAACAGCCACAGTCATGATACAGCGCACCCCTTATATGTCAAAATTGACATATTAAAATCAGTATTGACATCAAAATGTCAACATGGCTCTATTTTCGTCAATCGGTCCTCGAGCGTCTAGATGAGCTCGTTAGGATCGACAACGGAGGAAAATCTCATGACACTGAAAATGCTCGCTGGGCGAGCCGCCTATAGTGCTGCCTTGTCGACCCTGCTGACCGCGTCTGTCCTGGCTCAAGATACTGCGTATCGTGACGCAGCGGTGGCCGAGGCCGCCCGCATCGCCGAGGGCCTGGAAGTCGGCGGTTACGTCGAAGTCATCGGCCAGAACAGCGGCGCCGAGGGCCAAACGCTTCAGGATGTCTATGCCGCGTTCACTGAGGCGACCGGCATCGAGGTGCGCTATACCGGCACCCAGGATATCACCGCCATCGTTCAGTCACGCATTCAAGCCGGCAATCCGCCGAACGTTGCCGACATTCAGCTTGGGGAGGCTCGCGATCTGGCAGAGGAAGGTCTGTTGGTCGACCTCAGTGGCGCATTTGGCGGCGAGCTGAATGCCAATTTTGGCGCGATGTTGCTGGAAACGGCAAGCTACGATGGCAAGGTCTTCGGCGTCTACCAGGGCATGAACCCCTTCATGGTCTGGTACAATCCCAAGGCCTATACCGGTCCGGTGGCCCCGCAAGACTGGCAGTCGATCGTCGACTGGACGAACGCCGAAGCCGAAAATGGCAATGCGGTCTGGTGTGCGGCGCAGAATGCTGGCGCCGGCAGTGGTTTTCCAGGCGCTCAGATCGTCGATAACATTTTCCTCAAGAAGTTTGGCCCTGAACTTTATGCGCAGTGGGGTGCAGGCGAACTGTCCTGGACCAGCGAGGAGGTCAAGTGGGCCTTCGAAGAATTTGGCCGGGTTGTCATGCAAGACAGCCACGTCCAGGGGGGCGTGATTGGCGCTCTCTCAACCCCAATCTCAACCGGCTACACCGGCCTCGTGACTGATCCTGCGACCTGCCAAATTTCTCTTTGGGGCGCATGGGTTCCTGGTCTCATTGGTGAGACTGCGGTGCCTGGAGAGAATATCGACTTCTTCCGCGTGCCGGCCAGCGATCCGGCATTCTATGGCAACGAACTGTTTCAGTCCGCCATTAGCGTTGGCTTCACGGACGATGCTGCCACCAAGGCATTTCTCCAGTATATCGCCTCGACCCCGGCGCAAACTTATCTCGCCTCGCTCAATCGTTGGCCGGTAGCCAATCAGAATGTGCCAAGCGACGCATATCCCAGCCCGCTTCTGCAAAAGATTGCCGCCGAATATCTCAGCGGCGACGTCGAGTTTGCGGCTGGCCCCAACTTGCTGAACGGCGCTGCAACTGGCTCTGCCTACTACAAGGGCATCGTGAGCTACATGCAGAATCCTGGTGATCTCGACAACATCCTCGCCGGTATCGAAGCCACCACCGAGTAACCCCCAAAGCCACACCCCGGACTGCACGATATGACCGACTTCCTTGGCATCGTCCTGGCCCTGATCGTTCTCGGCGCCATTGGTATTCCAATCCTGGTTTACCTGGCGCTGGGACTGGGCGAGAGCATCCTGACCCTGGTGCCCGCCAAGGCCGGCCAGAAACTGCGTCCCTGGGTGTGGCTGCTCCTGCCGGTCGCCCTGGCGGCCACCATCCTGATCTTCCCGGTGATCGTGACCCTCGGGACCTCGATGATGGACGCCCGGTCCGCCAGTTTTGTCGGGCTCGACAATTACGCCTGGGCCTTTTCCGGCTCCATGCTCGGCATTGTGGGCAACAACATTGTCTGGCTGATCGCCTTCCCCATCGCCACTCTGGTTCTGGCGTTGTTTGCCGCCACACTATTCGACAAGGTGCGCTACGAACCGCTGGCCATGACCATCGTTATCCTGCCAACGGCAATCTCGTTCACCGCCGGCTCGGTGATCTGGACGCAGATGTATTCCTTCCAACCCGCCGGGACGCCGCAGATCGGCACCTTCAACGCTTTTTTGGGCCTGTTCGGCATCAATCCAGTGCCTTGGCTGATCCAGCCGGTTGTCAACAACCTGTCGCTGATCTTCATCGCTGTCTGGCTGCAGCTGGGCATCGCCACGCTGATCCTGTCCTCCGCCATCAAGAATGTCGGCTCGGAAATGATCGAGGCCGCGCGGCTCGACGGGGCCAGCGAATGGCGCGTCTTCTTCTCGATCATTCTGCCCAACATCCTGCCTTCGGTGCTGGTGGTCCTGACCACCATGATCATCGCGGCCCTCAAGGTCTTCGACATCGTCTATGTCATGACCAATGGCAATTTCGGCACCGACGTGATCGCCAACAAGCTCTATTACGAGCTGTTCGCGGCCAATAATCTGGGCCATGCCAGCGCCATTGCCGTGATCCTGCTGTTCACCGCCCTGCCGATCGCCTTCATCAATATCTTCCAGTTCCGCTCGGAGGCCCGGTCATGACTGCTGCAACCGTCCAGCAATCCGGCGCAGTGTCAGCTGCCGCCACCCAGTCCGTCGGCTCGAAGCGACCTCGGCTGCTACGCTGGCTCGTGCATCTGGTGGTTATTGTCTTTATTGCCCTGTGGTTCATGCCAATCATGGCGCTGCTGGTGTCCTCGTTCCGTCCGCAGGCGGACACGGCCAGTTCGGGCTGGTGGACCGTGTTGGTTCGCCCGGTCTTTACCGCAGACAACTATTTTCTCGCGCTTGATCAGCTCAAGGTGGCCGGAAGCCTGGGCACCTCGCTGGCCATCGCCATCCCCTCGACCATTCTCACCGTGATGCTGTCCATGATCGGAGCCTATGCCCTGGTGCGGATGAAGTTCCCCGGCCGCACGGCGCTCTCGCTGTTGCTGGTGGCCCTGTTGATCACACCGCCTCAGATCACGCTGGTGCCTTTGCTACGGCTCTATAATGCGGTCGGGCTGGCCGGAACCATTCCGGGCATATGGCTCTACCAGGTCGGGTTCACCCTCCCTTTCGGCATCTTCCTGCTGCGCGGTTTCCTCGCCTCCATCCCGCAGGAGCTTTATGAATCGGCCAATCTCGATGGCGCCTCCGAGTTGCGGACCTTCTTCTCGATCGTCATGCCCCTATCGCGACCGATCATGGCCTCGCTCGGCATCATGGCTTTCCTCTGGTCCTGGAATGACCTCTTGATCCCGCTGCTGTTCATGGGTGGATCCGGCATGTCCCCGCCGATCACGGTCAATCTGGCAGGCCTGGTGGCCCAGACCACGCAAGGGCAGGGGCCGCTGATGGCGGCCACCTTCCTCTCGGTCGCGGTGCCTCTCCTCCTCATCATCTCCCTGCAGCGCTACTTCGTGCGCGGAATTCTCGGCGGTGCGGTCAAGGGATAATCCGGCCGCAACGCCTGCCAATTACAGGATCAAACTCATGACCAGTGTCAGTATCGACGGTGTGCGCAAGGCCTACGGCGCCACCAATGTCATCCACGGCGTCAATATCGAGATCGATGACGGCGAGTTCGTCGTCTTGGTCGGTCCTTCCGGCTGCGGCAAGTCCACCCTCCTGCGCATGATTGCCGGGCTTGAGGAAATCAGCGGCGGGCAGATCCGCATCGGCTCGCGCGTGGTCAATGATGTCAGCGCCAAGGATCGCGACATCGCCATGGTGTTCCAGTCCTACGCGCTCTATCCGCACATGACGGTCGCGGACAATATGGCCTTTTCGCTCAAGCTCAAGGGCATCGCAAAGCCCGAGCGCGAAGCCCGCATCGCCAAGGCCGCCGACATCTTGGGTTTGACCCCGATGCTCAAGCGCTACCCCAAGCAATTGTCCGGCGGCCAGCGCCAGCGCGTCGCGATGGGTCGCGCGATTGTACGCAATCCGCAGGTGTTTCTCTTTGATGAGCCGCTGTCCAACCTCGATGCCAAATTGCGCGTCGAGATGCGCTCGGAGATCAAGGCGCTTCAGCATCGGCTCAAGACAACGATGATCTACGTGACCCACGACCAGATCGAAGCCATGACCATGGCCGACAAGATCGTGGTCATGCGAGACGGCGTTGTCGAGCAATGCGACAGCCCGCTCAATCTCTATGACCGGCCGGCCAACAAGTTCGTCGCCGCCTTTATCGGCTCCCCCCCCC